>Ga0302296_1001266_pt1 | contig 18569 bp, 18 predicted proteins | sample III_Fen_N3_1_FD_194546 | JGI IMG/M metagenome (GOLD analysis project Ga0302296, IMG submission 194546) | Peat permafrost microbial communities from Stordalen Mire near Abisko, Sweden - III_Fen_N3_1 | ecosystem: Environmental > Terrestrial > Soil > Wetlands > Permafrost | place: Sweden: Abisko...
AACTTGTTTAACGATGCCTGGGTTGATCTTCTTTTTAAGAAGCGCAATCAGGAATATGGAGCTTTCGAACTTCGGAAGGATAGCTCGCGGCGTCATAAGTGGGGTATTATTATTGCCCTCGTTTTTTTCATTTTGGTAATTTTTGCGCCTATTTTATACAAACAAATTCTTGAAAAGAGAAAAGAACGAAATGTAGAAGTAACATCCCTCTCTAACATTGAAATCGAAAAAAAGGTAGAAAAACCGAAGGATATTATTATTGAAAAACCTGCCCCACCTTTAAAATCATCAATTAAATTTACCCCTCCTGTTATTAAGCCTGACGAAGATGTTCAGGATGATGAAGTGATAAAAACCCAGGAGGAACTTACAAAAACGGATGTCAATATTTCTATTGCCGATGTAAAAGGTACCGATGAAGAAAATGGTATTGACATTGCTGAACTTAATAAAATGACAGTTGGTGAAGATACAACCTCAGCGCCATACTCTGTGGTAGAACAAATGCCTGAATTTCCGGGCGGAGAACTAGCCTTACAAAAGTATTTGAGAAGTTCGGTGAAATATCCACCCATAGCCTTGGAAAATGGGATTCAGGGCAAGGTTTATGTAAGTTTTGTGGTTGATACTAATGGCGCAATTTCAAATGCAAGAGTCTCACGTTCGGTTGAAGAATCAATTGACAAGGAAGCTATAAGAGTGGTGAAAGCCATGCCCAAATGGATTCCTGGCAAGCAAAATGGTCAAACGGTTCGTGTGAGCTATACAATACCTATCAATTTTGTTTTGGAATAACCCATGAAAAACGGATTAATTAAACTTTTGTATAGTTTTTTTATCTTGATTTTATACTTAGTTTCTGGTACCCTCCTGCTTCTAAAATATTTGGCTTGGCAGGAGGTACCTAACTTTGGTATGGCATCATTGGGTATTGTTGTTATAGCTTATGGTCTTTTCAGAGGATACCGGTCTTATAAAGCATACCAAACTTCTAAACAAGAACAGGATGAAGTTGAATAAACGATCTTTCATTTTGATTATTTGTTCTGTAATGTTTCTGTTTGTTGGTTGTCATCGTGGTAAAAAGGTAGTTCCCGAATCGATGGTAACCGGTCATGCAACAATTGCTGCTGATGAGGCTTTAATGCCCGTTATGAATGCGGAGTTGGATGTTTTCCATAGTATTTACAACTTTTCATCGATCGAATGTAAATATGTTTCGGAATACGATGCAGTAAATCTTTTGCTTCAGGAAAAAATACGGTTAGCTATTATTACCCGACCACTGAATCAAAAAGAGAATGATTATTTTAAAAGCAAAAAAATTATACCTGAATCAATACCGCTGGCCTACGATGCGATTGCCGTAATCGTAAATTCAGAGAACAAAACGGATGTCATAACTACCAAACAAGTTTCTCAAATACTATCGGGAGTTATTACAAACTGGAACCAGTTAACAAATTCGGGAAAGGAAGGAAATATACGGCAGGTTTTTGATGCCGAATCTTCTGGAATTATTAGGTCGCTCAATGATTCACTCCAATTGAATAAGAAAATTTCGGGCGATATTCAATTTGCGGGCAGCAATAAAAAAATCATTGAAATGGTTGCTGCTGATTCAAATGGCATTGGATTTGTAGGCTTAAACTGGCTCAGCGAAAATGAAAGTCCGAAGGTTCAGGAATACCTTAAACGGGTCAAGTTTGTTGCAGTTTCAATATCTTCAAATATTGATAGTATAAATGGTCTAAAACCTTCGCCGAAAAATATTTTTGATTTACGCTATCCGTTAATCCGAAGAGTTTATGCTATCTATACCGATCCGTCTGCAAGCCTTGCCCGTGGGTTTCTGGCACATTTAACCAGTGACCGGGGACAGAAAATTATTTATCGGATAGGTTTAAAACCTGAATTCGATTTTCAAAGACTTGTTAAAATTAACGCCGATTACTAGATGAAACCGCCACACAAGAATTACTTGCTGATGGCGAGTTCCATGTGACAAATACAAAAACAAATTATCAACAGATGAAACTGAAACTGACAATTTTTGCTTTTTCGATTGTTTTGGGGATAAACGCCGTTAACGCTCAAACAGTAACGGATGGTTTTGCCAAATTAAATCAGAAAGACTACCAGGGCGCGAAACAGATTTTTTCTTCGTTAGTAAAAGCTAATCCAAAAAATGCTGTTGCACTCTTCGGAATGGGTGAATATTACTATTTTACGGGCATAATGGACTCTGCAAAAATAAATTATCTGGCAGGTGTTGATGCCAATTCTTCCTATGCAAATAATTATGCTGGACTTGGTAAGATCAGTCTGCTTTCATCTCCGGCTCAAGCTGATGCATACTTTAAAGATGCAATTAAGAAATCGAAAAAGGATGCAAGTGCACTGGTTATTATTGCTAATGCCTACTATTCACAAGTACCAAAAAAGTTTGATGATGCGAAACGTTATCTTACGATGGCCCTTGAAACTGATCCTTCAAATGCTAATGCATATTACCTGAATGGACTTATTGAATTTGATAAAAACAACATAGGTGATGCGTCGCGGTTGTTTGAGACAGCTATTCATTTTGATAAAAATCTTTTTGATGCTTATTTCCGTCAGTCCGAAATTATGATTGGCGCCCGAAATTTTCCGCAGGCAATAGAATATATTAATAAAGTTGTTGCAATTAATCCCAATTATTGGTTAGCCTATAAAACATTGGGCGAGATCTATTACGATTACCAAAAATATGCTGATGCAATAACCAATTTCGCTATCTATTTTAAAAATGTATCTGATGACAAAGATATTACGCATTATGCCTATAGTCTGTTCTTCAATAAGCAATATCAACAAGCCCGTGATCTGATTGATAAACTTGTACGGCAAAATCCAAATGAATATGTATATCTTAGGTTGTTAGGTTACATTAGTTATGAAACCAAAGATCTGGTTAATGGCAAAAGCATCATGGATAAGTTTTTTACACTTATTCCGCCTGATAAAATTATGACCGACGATTACTCCTATTATGGAAAAATGTTGAGTGCTGTTGGAAATGATTCACTTGCTATTCAATACTATAAACTCGCATTGAAGAAAGATTCTACTCAATTTCAGATATTCGATGAACTTGCTAAATCGTCAACTAAACTGAAGAAATACGATGAATCGCTTAAATATGGCAGTTTGTTTTTGAAGAAAAAACCAAATTTAACGTCAGCTGATTATTATAATCTGGGAAGATCCTATTACTCGATTGCCGGTACATTGGATGTGAAAAAAGATTCGCTTTCGAAAAATGGTGTAAAAGTAAATCCAGTTAGTAATTCGAATACTAAAAGTGATTCAATCAAGCGATTGAGTTATTACCATGAAGCTGATTCTTTGTTTGCTAAGGTAGAGCAGTATTCTCCGACTTCTTATTTAGGTTCATTTTGGCGGGCAAGAGTTAATTCAGCAATCGACTCGGAAACGACACTCGGATTGGCGAAACCTTTTTATGAAAAAGCTTTGGAATTACTGATAAAGGATCCTGTAAAATTCAAAAAGCAACTTACAGAAATCTATGCTTATTTAGGCTTCTATTATTATGTGAAAGAAGATAAGCCTGCTTCGATTGATTGCTGGAAAAAATTGCTTGAAATTGATCCTGAGAATCAGAATGCTCAGGAAACAATTAAATCATTGGAAAAGAAATAATAGGATTCCATTTATATCTAAGGTTGTCCTTTCGATGTGAAAGCGGTGAACTTCTTATATGATAAGGTGTTCACCGCTTTTTTTTGTTTTTGAATCAGGACCTTTTATCTGGAGATTTTCAAATGTTGCATAAATTGATCGGATTGTAGTGAAAATAGCCTTCCAATAAGGATAACCGTTTATCGGAGTAAAGTGTGTGAGCCGTCAAAACAAACCCTTAAACGTATCCACCCCAGCAAGTACAAATTACAGGATTAGATTTTTGTTGATAAATTGCGGGAGCAGATTTTTGAGTTGAGATGTTTTGGTATCGTTAATGTTTTGGATAACATAGATTAGCCATTTCTGAGGATCGATATCGTTTTTTGTACAGGTAGCAAAACAAAGCTGTAGAACATAGCAATATCTTTGGCCGCTTCGTGTGAACCGGCAAACAGGTAATTCTTTCGTCCCAGGGCCAATGAACGGATGGAGTTCTCTACAAGATTGCTGATTCCCTCCATTATTCAACCAAAGCAAACATCTGTTCTTTCTTGCTCATATCCTTTTTGATCCAAAATTATCGACAATCATACAAAGGTGAAATGTGGTGGTACTGGGGTGGATACTCTAAAACTGAGATTAAAAATCTCCGCACCCTGCATTAAATGATTTCCAGGATTAAGAAATCGGGGTAATCGAGGAGCTGGCAAAGGTCATTTAAGATAGGATAGAAATAATTTCTTGAATTACGCTGTTAACGGCGGATTGATTAAGCGAGCTTGCTTTTTAATGATAATATTTTTGTCGGCTGTAAAGATACGGTTAGTGCGTATGTTGCTTTGAGTGGAGAATGGGAAGGGGATAACAACAATATCGCCTTTTACAAATTTTTCCATGCTTCATCTTCTTCAGGAGAGAGCCAGTCTTTGGATAAAGCCTTTTCACTTGCAAAATGGGTCATGATCTTATCGTTTCCCAATCTTCGCGTTGTTTCCTCTTTTAGGACCTCGCTTAATTTAAGTTCTTAGTTATAAGTAAGTTGCCTTATAATCTCTACCACTTGGTTAAAGCTTAGTGGTAGATTTATATTTAAATCTGCTGCTTCCATAGTCATCGTTTTTTCGATTCTGAAACAAAAATAAGATAAATATCTAACAAACACTACTACAGATGTGCACTAAAAGCTAGCAGCGATTGGTGCCGATTTGCCAGCAAATGGGAGAAAATGTCTGACCTATTCGGATAGATTTTGAACTTTCCCGTACAAATCAAACTCTTCGGAACCGGTGATTTTAATCGGATAAAATTTACCTTTAGTCAATGGAATGTCTTTACTGATCAGCACTTCACCATCCACTTCAGGCGAATCGAACTCAGTGCGCCCAACGAAAAATTCATCGTCTTCGCGGTCGATGATTACTTTCAGCGTTTGACCAACTTTAGCAGCATTTAACTGTGACGATATGATCTGCTGAAGCCCCATCAGTTCTTCCACACGAGCTTGTTTTACTTCCTCCGGGACATCATCTTTATACTTTTTATATCCGTACGTGCCTTCTTCATGAGAGTAAGCAAAAGCGCCCAAACGGTCAAACCGGTTACGTTTTACAAAGTCTTTCAATTGCTCAAAATCTTCCGCCGTTTCGCCCGGATGGCCAACCAACATCGTGGTTCGGATGGCAATTTCGGGAACTTCTTCTTTGATCTTCTGCAACAAGGCTTCAGTTTCTTCAGTAGTGACATGCCGAAGCATCTGTTTCAACACATTGTTTGAACTGTGTTGAAGTGGAATGTCGATGTATTTGCAAAGCTTCGGAACCGATTTGAAAAGCGGCAGAATGTCCATCGGAAATTTGGTCGGATACAGGTAATGAAGGCGAATCCATTCGATGCCATCAATTTCAGCAATTCGTTGAATCAGCTCACCCAACATTCCTTTTCCGTACAGATCAATTCCGTAGTACGACAAATCCTGGGCAATCAGCAGAATCTCACGAACGCCTTTCTTCGCAAGGTATTTGGCTTCTTTTACCAAATCATCCATCGACTTTGAAACGTGCTTGCCGGTCATGCCCGGAATGGCGCAAAAGGCACAAACACGGTTGCACCCTTCCGATATCTTGAGATAAGCGAAATGTGAAGGCGTAGTAATTTTTCGTTCGTATATAAATTCAGGACGATAAGTGGCTTTCAGTTCGGTTATCAAAGCTTTCAAATCAAACTTTCCGAAGAACTTATCTACTTCAGGAACTTCTTTTTCCAGATCGGTTTTGTATCGTTCAGAAAGGCAGCCCATCACATACAATTTATCAATGTCGCCGCGACTTTTAGCCTCAACAAACTGCAAAATGGTGTTGACTGATTCTTCTTTGGCATCGTGAATAAATCCGCAGGTATTGATCACCACAATATCCGAATCGGCATCGTTCGAATCGTGTACCACTTCAAAACCATCCATCGAAAGCTGGTTAAGTAAAACCTCCGAATCAACCAGATTCTTCGAGCAGCCCAAGGTTACCACATTTATTTTTTGCTTCTTCATTTTATACTTTTTAAACCACATAGGCACATAGAACACATAGAAAAACAAAAACTATGTGGCCTATGTGCCTATGTGGTTATTTTACTCAGAACTAACTAAAGAGCGATTCGACGAAAGCGCGACGGTTGAAAATCTGCAGATCGTCCATCTTTTCGCCTATCCCAATGTATTTAACCGGTATCTTAAACTGATCGGAAATACCAATAACCACGCCACCTTTGGCGGTACCGTCGAGTTTGGTAAGCGCCAGCGCAGTTACTTCGGTTGCTTTTGTAAATTGTTTCGCCTGTTCAAATGCATTTTGCCCGGTTGAACCATCCAGAATAAGCAAAACTTCGTTTGGCGCAGTGGGTACAACCTTTTTCATGACCGTTTTAATTTTGCTCAGCTCGTTCATCAGGTTGACTTTATTGTGCAAACGGCCTGCCGTATCAATAATTACCACATCGGCGCCCTGAGCTTTGGCCGACGCAACCGTATCGTAAGCAACCGAAGCGGGATCGGCTCCCATTCCTTGTTTAATCAATGGCACCTGGACCCGGTCGGCCCAAATCTGAAGCTGATCGATCGCGGCAGCCCTAAAAGTATCGGCAGCACCTAACACAACTTTTTTACCTGCCTGTTTAAACTGATAAGCCAGCTTGCCGATGGTCGTAGTTTTTCCGACACCATTCACACCAACAACCATAATTACATACGGGTCGTTACTCTCAGGAAGATCGAAATCATCCAAATCGATGCTGTTGTTTTCTTCGAGTAAACTGGTTATTTCCTCTTTCAGCATCGAATTCAATTCGGAAGTTCCAATGTATTTATCAGCCGAAACGCGTTTTTCAATGCGTTCAATGATTTTCAAGGTGGTATCAACGCCCACATCCGATGAAATCAGAATCTCTTCCAGATTATCCAAGACCTCATCGTCGACCTTTGATTTACCAATAATTGCCCGGCCAATTTTTTTAAATACACTTTCTTTGGTCTTCGAAAGTCCCTGGTCAAGACTTTCCTTTTTCTTACTTGTAAAACTTCCAAAAATACCCATCGTACGATAATTTAGCGGCAGCAATTTAGTAATATAAAAAAAGCCTTCACCAATGATGAAAGCTTTTTTCTATAGAGAATTATTAGCCTATTTCTTAAAATATTCTTTTACATCATCATTCGGAATAATCTCTTCCTGAAATGTATATGCACCGGTTTTTTCAGATTTTACCATCTTTATTACTTTTGCGTAACCTTTACCGGCACCTTTTTGTAAGGTTGCTACTACTTTCTTTGCCATACTATTTGTTATTTAATTTCGCGGTGAACAGTAACTCGCTTTAAGTTAGGATTGTATTTCTTTTTTTCCAAACGTTCAGGAGTATTCTTCCTGTTTTTGGTAGTAATGTACCGTGAAGTTCCGGGAACTCCGCTTGTTTTTTGTTCGGTACATTCCATGATTACCTGAATTCTATTGCCTCTTTTAGCCATTTCTTAAAGCTTTAAATAGTTGTTATAAAACCTTTTTTCTTTGCAGCGTTCAAAGAAGCATTCAACCCATTTTTATTGATTGTACGAATGCCGTTAGCTGAAACAGTTAACGAAATCCAACGATCTTCTTCAGGAAGATAGAACTTCTTTTTGAACAGGTTGGGAAGGAACTTCCGCTTTGTTCTACGCTTTGAGTGAGAAACATTGTTTCCCACCATTACTTTTTTTCCGGTTACTTGACAAACTCTTGACATTGTCTTATTTTTTAATCAGAATCTCACATTTTTCAAACAGTCCGCAAAATAAGTACATTTTATTTAGAAAATCAAATTGTTTGCGAAGTTTTTTATTTAAATTTCAACACTTTATTGTTCAAAATATTCTGGCTCTTTTAAGTATTCGAATAAATAAATCTCCTACTTTCGTCCGAAACCATGCCTCTATTAAATGCTTTTTAATTCTCTTACCTATTTTTTCTTTCTAACCATTGTCTTTGGTCTTTACTGGTCGTTCCTGAAAAAGAACTTCAGGTGGCAAAATCTATTTCTGTTTATTGCCAGTTACTGCTTTTATGGTTGGTGGGATGTCAGGTTCTTAGTGCTTATTTTTATTAGTTCATCCGTTGATTTCTTCCTTGGACAAGCCATTTTCAGTCAACCTGATAAAACGAAAAAACTTCATTTGCTCTGGGTATGCCTGTTTATTAACCTCGGAATGCTCGGATTCTTTAAGTATTACAACTTTTTCGTCGACAGTTTTTCCTTCCTGCTAACTAATTTAGGATTTCAGCCACACATCAAAACACTTCGACTCATTTTGCCAGTCGGAATCAGCTTTTACACCTTTCAGTCATTAAGTTATTCGATTGACATTTACCGGGGGAAGATACAGCCAACGAAAAAATTCATCTCGTTCATGACTTTTGTTTCGTTCTTTCCACAACTGGTAGCCGGGCCAATTCAACGAGCATCTGACCTGCTGCCCCAATTCCTGAAAGCACGGACGTTTAAACGCGATCATCTGATATCCGGATTTCGTCTAATCCTGTATGGGCTTTTCAAGAAAATGGTGATTGCCGACAGACTTGCCTATTTTGTTGACCACATTTATAACTCGTCTGAAAAATATGATGAAACTGTTTTATTGGCCGCTACCTTCCTGTTTGGCTTTCAGATTTATTGCGACTTTTCGGGTTATTCGGACATTGCCATCGGATCAGCACGTTTGCTGGGGTTCGATTTGACTCAAAACTTCAGAACTCCTTACCTGACAAAAAGTTTCAAGGAATTTTGGCAGCGATGGCATATTTCACTTTCAACCTGGTTTCGCGATTACGTTTACATTCCTCTTGGCGGTAATCGGGTTTCGCAAAGCCGATGGATTTTCAACATCCTCGTCACTTTTACCATATCCGGCTTGTGGCATGGAGCTTCATCAACCTTCATAATCTGGGGTTTTTTGCACGGTTTCTATTTGGTTTCCGAACACTTTGTTTCGAAATTCGTTACGTTGCCGAAAAGTTTCTCCTGGATCGGTTTCGTAATCACGTTTGTTATTGTCAATCTGAGTTGGGTATTCTTCCGGGCAAATACACTTGAACAGAGTTTGCATATTTTATCGGGATTCAACAACCTGAATTTTAACTTTATACCCAAAGCCTGTTCACTTTTTGCCGGAAACAACGAATTCAGAGAGTTTGCAATCTCCTTACTGGTAAGCTTTCCGTTGTTTTTAGTCCTTGAAATAGGTATTAATCAATCCGATTTCAACAGTTTAATACTAAAAAGAGGGACTATTTTCAGGTGGAGCATCTATTTGATTCTTGTTTTTATGATCCTGATTTTCGGAGTTTTAAATGCTGCACCAAAATTTATCTATTTTCAATTCTAAACACATGAAGCAAGTCCTCTTTAAAATAGCGCTCTTCTTCTGCTTATTGATAATCCCAATCATGGTGTTATTTACAGCTCGTTACTCAGAAGAATTTGCCTGGCATTATATTAAGAATGATTGCTACAACCATGGAGCATGGATTTACGACCGGATAACTCACAATCAGACTCCAATTGATATTGCCTTTATTGGGTCATCACATACGATTCATACTTTTCAGGAAAAAAAGATAGAAGAATTGTCGGGGACGACTAATCATATCGTCAGCCTGGGATATTGCCGATACGGAAGAAACCTTGAATATTGCATACTCAATATGCTGCTGGAGCATAAATCGCCCAAATTAGTTGTACTCGAAGTTCATGAAGATGAAGAGAAAAAAAGTCATGATATTTTCCCTTATCTGGCTAAAACCAGTGATTTACTACTTCCGCCAACACCAATCGACCGCGATTACTTTTCTGATCTGTTTTTCGGGGCATCAGCCCGGCTCGAATATTTTAAAGCAACGTGCATTTTCAGGAATAAATATCCCGAACCAACTACCGATCTTTATGGCTATGCTGGTTCCGAACGGGAAGTAAGTGAAATTGAATTGAAGGAAAATCAAAATGCATGGGAAAAGAGGCTTGGGCGAACTCAATATCAAGCGATTGAAAAAATACAGATGAAATATCCGATGGCTTACCTGGATAAAATGATTAGCCTACTCCAAAAGAAAAATATATCCTTTGTGTTTGTTTACCTTCCCGAACATGGATCGATGCTAAAAAGCCCGAAATACGCTGCTTATTACAGGAATAGGGGACCGCTGTTAATTCCTCCGCAATCTATTTTCGATAATACTGCAAACTGGATGGATGCCAGTCATTTAAACGACAAAGGTTCTGAATTACTTTCTGAATGGATGGCTGGGCAATTAAAGAATGAATTATGTTTTGAACCGGCCAATTAGCTGAAAGATCACTTCCGAACGGTAGAAGTCACTTTTTATTCCGGAAAAGTAAACTACTTTAGGCTCTCCAAAATCAAGCAAGAGTGAACATACTGCCAACGAAACATTACCCGACCATTTTGGGCGCTATTCATCTGATCGTACTTTATACGTTCATTCAGACGGTTGTAGATTTCCCCTTGGCTCTGCTCGATTATTACAACGGAACGGATTATTTATATAACCCACTCAAAAAAATCGCTCTGGGAGTTGGATCAGCAGTTTTTATATTTTACTATGCCTACCGACGGGCAGGTGTACCTCTGAAAGAGCTTTTTCCTGCAAAATCATTCAATTTTTTACTTTTATTTCCCATCGTCTTTTTCTTTTGGTCGGCACAAAATCTTATTGATGAAGTAAATGTTGCATTCAATAAGGTTTTGCCACCACCTTCGTGGTTCTGGGAATTGTTTAATAAGGTATTTGAAAGCGACTATGGGATTTACGGTGCTATTCTGAAAGTAGTAATTATAGCTCCCGTCGTTGAAGAGTTGATATTCAGGGGTGTCATTATGCACGGGCTGATGCGGAATTATTCGAAATTTACGGCAGTTTTTGTTTCGGCGCTGTTGTTTGCTTTATTTCACCTCAATCCCTGGCAATTTCCGGCAACTTTCGTACTTGGACTCGTGCTGGGAATCCTGATGGTACGAACTCGAAATATATTTTTATGTATTCTGAGTCATGCCATCAACAACGGCCTTGTGTTGGTAGGTATGATCTTTGCTGATGAAATTCAAAAAACCTCCTTTGCACAGAGCAGCAAATCGAGCCAGCTAATTATCAGCGCATTGATTGCCTTATCAGCCTTGTTTCTAATCTTCGTATTGTCCCGGCAGCGACAACCGAAAAAGAATTAAACCGGAACGCTTGTCTGCTGCTTTTGAATAAGCACTATATTTGCCTCTCAAACATTCAGTAAAAATATTACCATGGAACGAATTGCCATCTTTCCGGGGTCGTTTGATCCATTTACAGTTGGACATGAAAGCATTGTAAAACGTGCAATTCCTTTATTCGATCAGATCATCATCATGATTGGATTCAACTCGAATAAGCGTTCGTTTTTCTCGATTGAAAAAAGGGAAAGATGGATCAATGAAGTTTTCAAAAATGAGCCCAAAGTGTCGGTGCAATGCTATGAAGGACTGACAGTTGATTTTTGTAAAAAGGTAAATGCCCAGTATATTCTTAGGGGACTTCGCACTTCGGCCGATTTCGAGTTTGAGCGGGCAATTGCGCAGGTAAATAAAAAAATGTACCCTCAGATTGAATCCATATTTCTGTTGACCATGCCCGAACATACTCCCATTAACTCGACAATTGTTCGCGACATCATTTTTCATGGAGGCGATGCAAGTATGTTTATACCCGCTGTCTTAAACAAGTCGGAGTTTAAGTTGGAAGAATAAATTCAGGATTTCTTCGTTTTCTATTTATTCTTTAATTTTTGACCAATATTGTGAATACTAAAATACTCCTGCCGGTTTTCATTCTTCTGTGCTTGTTTCTTTCCGAAAAAACATTCGCTGCTCAGGTAAAAATTACCGGAAAAGCTCCTGAATATGCCCAAAATTCAATTGATCTGAATACCTTTCATGATTTCATTTCCGAAGAAAAAATCAAATTAGGCACCATTCGGTTTAATGCGGAAGGCACTTTCAGCCTGAATGTTGAGCTGGAAGAAACCTGCCTTTGTTTTGCTGATTTTGATGGCTATCACGGAATGATTTATCTGGAACCTGGAAAATCCTATCAGATCGTATTTCCGCCTAAACGTACTTTGACTGTATCTCAAAAACGGAATCCATTTGTCAAACCCGAACCAATATGGTTTGGAATATTAAACCCGGCAAAAGATGAGCTGAATTACCAGATTCAGCAATTTGAACAGGCATATACGATCCTTGAAAATCAATATTTCGACCAGATATTTGTGAAACAGGCCAAATCACTGGTCGACACAATCAAATTAAAACTCGACAACAAATTCCCAAAAACAAAATCAGTATTTTTTGAGTCACACAAACTATTTCGGAAAGCTGATCTGGAATTTGCACTGCATCAGGGAAAACCAGCGAGTTTTATGGAAACATATTTCAGTTCCGTTAAACCTATTTACAATCTGGCGGCCTATTCAACCCTATTCAATCAGGTTTTCCTGAACTATTTCAGCATGTTGACAAACACCTTGCACAGTGCGAAAATCACAAGCCTTGTCAACTCATCCTCCTTACAGCAGCTTGATGAGTATTTTCAAAAGCAGTTGCATTTCAACAAAGAACTTTCTCATTTAGTGCTACTTAAATCGATGAACGATGCCTATTACAACAAACAATTCACCAAAGCATCGATCCTTCTAATACTCGATCAGGTTAAAAAAGCTGACTGGAGTCCTTATGAGCAGAAAACCGCTCAACTGATACACACCAAACTAAATTATCTGGTTAGCGGAACCGATCCTACACCACTGATTTTAAAAGATTTATCCGGAAATAAAGTTATTTTTTCTGACTTTCGGAACAGCTATATTTACCTGCACTTTACTGATCCGAAAAATATAACCTGCAAGCAACATCTTGACGAGTTGAAAACGATAGCTGCACACTATAACAAGGAAAAACTGGTCATCATTAATGTAATTCCCGACCGTTCTTCATTTAAAAACGATCGTGGCTGGGCCGGTATTTTTACCACAACCGAAAGCAATCTGGAAGAAACTTACAAAGTAAAGACTTTCCCAAATTCGTTTCTGATAGGCAAAGATGGTAAGCTTTTGCTGTCACCGGCGCCAAATCCGATTGATGGACTCGACCGCCAATTGGGGCAACTTTTCAAAAGTGACTATTTAAAAGAAATGCAAAAAACAAGAAATCAGTAAATCAACTAATGGATAAGGTTTTATCCAAAAAATCAAGTAGGCTCGGATAGGTATTTGCTCTCATTTCATCCAGTTCCGAAACAGCGAACCACCGAACTTCTTCAATGTCTTCCTCCACTTGCGGAACAGGGATTTCATTTTCGGAATAACTCATCAGAAACCATTTGGTTTCCTTCAGAACCAAATTCTTCGGAAAAGGTAAATAGGGCGAACGGTAGATATGAAACGTTGAATCCAATTGTCTGATGATCTGAAGTTTTGTCAAACCGCATTCCTCCTCCACTTCGCGAATGGCCGCATTTTCAGAGGTTTCATTCTTTTCGATTTTTCCTTTCGGCAAATCCCATCTTCCTAAACGTTTGATAAATAAAAACGAACCTTCTTCGTTCTGAACCAGCCCTCCAGCTGCCGGAATTTCGACAAAATGACTTCTGAATTGATTCCAAAGTTGGTCAGGCTCCTGATGCAAAATCAAAAATACCGAACCATTTCTGCCCAATTCAATTTCAGAAACAAGTTGATTTACAAAATTATAACTACCAGTATCAACAAGCCTGGGTATGTTATTATTTGATGATTTTTTAAGTTCAGAGCTTATTTGAATAATAGAGTCATTGAAAAAAACTTTGTACATTTGCCAGCATTATTAGTAAAAAATAAAAATATCATGATCGAACAAATTCAAATCGAAGTTACGAAGAAACTGCTTCACATCAATACAATAAAAGTTCAGCCCAACAACCCATTTACCTGGGCTTCGGGTTGGAAAGCTCCAATTTATTGCGACAACCGCAAAATTTTGTCATATCCTGAAGAACGAACTTTTATCTGCAAGCAGTTTTGCAAAATAATCCGTGAAAAATATCCGCAGGCTGAAGTAATCGCCGGAGTAGCCACCGGAGCTATTGCTCATGGCATGTTGGTTGCTCAGGAACTAGGCCTTCCTTTTATCTATGTTCGTTCAAAACCGAAAGATCATGGACTTGAAAACCTGATTGAAGGAGATATGAAAGCCGGTCAGAAAGTGGTTATTATTGAAGATCTGGTTTCAACCGGACTTAGCAGTCTGAAAGCCGCCGATGCAATAACTAATTTTGGTGGCGACGTTCTGGGAATGGTGGCAATCTTCACTTACAATTTCCCTCTGGCACGCAAAAATTTTGCTGACGCAGGCCTTGAACTGACTGCTCTGAGCCGCTATCAGGTGTTGATTGACCTGGCGCTTGAATCAGGAGACGTTAAACCTGAAGAAGTCGAAAAGCTAAACAAATGGCGCGAACAGCCTGAAAGCTGGGGTAAATAGTTCATTCATAATCAAAAAAAAATAAGTTCCCCTTTTCTGTGCGGAAAAGGGGATTTTTTATTTAAAAAACAAAGAATATGTCTTCCACTAAATATGTTAGCGACGTAAAAATAGTTGAAAATAATCAGGAAATCATTTTCAACTTCCTGTCGGACTTCGGGAACCTGTCGAAATACGTCAACGAAGGTCTTTTGACAAAAATGACAGAGCAGGTACCTCAGATAAAGATATCCGATTTTGAATCGGATGCTGATTCGTGCCGTTTCCAGATTGCCGGAATGGGCCAGGCCGAAATCCGTATCACGGAACGGGAACCTTACAAAACCATCAAAATAATCAGCACCGGAAGTTTGCCTGTCGGAATCGTGTTTTGGATTCAACTGCTTCCTGTTGGAGCCTACCAGACAAAACTTCGGTTAACCCTTGATGCCGAAATGAGCATGTTGATTAAAATGATGGTCAATAAAAAACTGGAAGAAGGAGTCAATCGATTCGCTGATATGTTGGCCGGCCTGCCTTACAGATAAAACTTCAAGGAAAAAGAAAAAGGGGAAAAGATGATCTGAAATTTGTTGTCGCTTGCTGCGAATCATTAATGGTCATTAGCTTCGCGTCATTAGTTATCACTAAATTGCAAATCCAGCTTTAACTGGGAAATCAATGACAATTAAATGACTATGAATGACAATCAATGAACTGCAGGCTTGGAATCATTTCTTTGTTTGGAGGAATTCAACCTCTTTGAAATGAAATTCCAGGATTCTTCCATCCGTTTTGCGAATTTGCAACTGACCTATCTCGTTTACGCCAACGATTTCACCTTCAAAAATTTCGTCTTCCGACTTAAACGAATGTTTTTCGTTGAGCCAATATAGCACCGCGATAAATTCCTGATCGATTTTTCCAACTTCATTCTGACGTAACCGATTATAATAGGCGTTAATTTCGGATAAAACTTCACACAAGATCTTTTCGCAATCGAAGTGCTGATTTGTCAGTAAACGCAAAGACACCGGATTCGGCGCATTGCTGATGAAAATCGTTTGATTCACATTCAGGCCAATGCCAACCACCGAGCTTTTCAGTAATTGACCCATGATCGAATTTTCAATCAGTATCCCGCCCAGTTTTTGATCACCTGCATAAATATCGTTGGGCCATTTAATCCTAAGCTTGTCAACATACTTACTAATAGCTTTATAGACACCAAGGGTAACTACCTTCGAAAGCATAAACTGACGACGGATTTCAAGAAATTCGGGATAAAAAACAATCGAAAAAGTAAGGTTTTTGCCTGTTTCACTTTCCCAGGTGTTTTTCAACTGTCCTCGTCCGGCAGTTTGTTCGTATGTCAAAAAGACAGTACCTTCGGGCAAGTCATTTTCCCTGATTTGTTGGTTGGCATAGTTGTTGGTAGAGTCCGTCATCTGTATACGGACAATTGAATTTCCGATGATTTGATCCATTGATCTGCATTAAATTTACATTTCCATATTTCGATAAAAATTCATCGTACAAGTTTAATCACTTAGAATAAGTTAAAAAATTTATCTTTGTAGTTCTAATAAAAATTTATGAACAAAAGCGTTAAAGAAACTGAAACTGAACAATTGATTGATGCCATTGTTGAAGGAATTCAAAGGAAAAAAGGTGTAGACATCGTAAAAATTGACCTCACAAAAATAAATCATAGCGAATGTAAATATTTTATTATTTGTCATGGTAATTCGAATACCCAGGTTGATGCAATCGCTCATTCGGTTGAAGATACCGCGGTAGAACTACTGAACGAAAAAGTCTGGCATACCGATGGTTATCGGAATTCGATGTGGATTTTACTTGATTATGCCGATATTATGGTACACGTTTTTCAAAAAGATGCCCGTCATTTCTACGATCTTGAAAACCTTTGGGCTGATGCAAACATTGAATTAATAAAAGAAGAAAACTAGCAATATAATGGGAAACAATAACGATAAAGAAACACCTGATTTCGGGAATCTGAAGCCGGCAAATAAAGGTCCAAAAATAAATCCATATTGGATTTACGGAGTTGTAATCATTGCCTTTCTTGCCGTTCAGTGGTTCACCATGGGTGGTGGCCCAGTTGAAACCAACTGGAAAGAGGTAAAAACAACCATGCTGGCTAACAACGACATTAAAAAAATAATCGTTGTCAATGAAAAAGAAGCCCAAATATATCTAAAAGAAAGCAGCTACGATAAATATGCTGCCAAACTCAACAATGGGTTTACTGCCCCTGCGAAAGCCGGTCCTCACTTCGTCTTCACAATAGGTTCAGTCGATTCATTTGAAAAAAATTTACAGGAAACGCAGGCCAATACAACTGAGGATAATAAAATAGTAATTGAATATAAAACGGTTCATAACTACCTCGGCGATTTACTTTCATGGATCCTACCTTTTGGGGTTTTGATTTTATTGTATTGGTGGGTTTTTAAACGGATGAGCAAAGGCGCTGGCGGTGGTGGCGCCGGTAATATTTTCAATGTTGGTAAATCGCAGGCAAGAGTCTTCGATAAAGATTCGAGAGTTTCAAACACATTTAAAGATGTGGCCGGTCTTGCTGAAGCCAAGCAGGAAGTGGAAGAGATTGTCGACTTCCTGAAAAGTCCAACTAAATTCACCAAACTGGGAGGAAAAATTCCGAAAGGAGCGCTTTTAGTTGGCCCTCCTGGAACAGGGAAAACCTTGCTGGCCAAAGCTGTTGCAGGCGAAGCCAATGTACCTTTCTTCTCCATGTCGGGTTCCGATTTTGTCGAAATGTTTGTCGGCGTCGGAGCTTCACGTGTTCGCGATTTGTTTAAACAAGCTAAAGAAAAAGCGCCCTGTATCGTTTTTATCGACGAGATTGACGCCATCGGTCGCGCCCGCGGTAAAAATCCAAACTTCGGATCGAACGACGAACGCGAAAATACACTGAATCAGCTTCTGACCGAAATGGATGGTTTCGATACCAATTCAGGAGTAATAATTCTGGCAGCAACCAACCGCGCCGACATTCTCGACCGTGCTTTAATGCGCGCCGGACGTTTCGACCGGCAAATTCATGTTGAATTGCCTGACCTGAACGAGCGTCAGGAAATATTCATGGTACATCTGAAACCCATAAAACTTTCTCCTGAAGTAGATCCCGCTTTCCTAGCCAAACAAACACCTGGATTCTCGGGAGCTGATATTGCCAATGTTTGCAACGAATCGGCACTGATTGCAGCACGGAAAAACAAAGAAGTTGTTGAAAAGCAAGATTTTCTGGACGCAGTCGACCGCATCGTCGGCGGATTGGAAAAGAAAAATAAAATTATTTCGGTGGACGAAAAACGGCGGATTGCTTATCATGAAGCCGGACATGCCACCATCAGCTGGTTACTTGAACATGCACATCCATTGGTCAAGGTAACAATCGTTCCACGCGGAAAAGCGCTGGGAGCTGCCTGGTATCTTCCCGAAGAACGTTCGATCACAACCAAAGATCAGCTCCTCGACGAAATGTGTTCGGCGCTTGGAGGCCGGGCTGCCGAGCAAATTTCATTCAACAGTATTTCCTCCGGCGCTCAAAACGATCTCGAAAAAGTTACCAAACAATCGTATGCCATGGTTAGCATATTCGGGATGAGCGAAAAAGTAGGTAACATAAGCTACTACGATTCTTCAGGCCAAAACGAATATTCGTTCAGCAAACCATACAGCGAGAAAACCGCTGAACTGATCGATTCAGAATCGAAACTTTTGATTGAAACTCAATACCTCCGAGCGTTGGAAATACTGACAAAAA
>Ga0302296_1001268_pt1 | contig 18558 bp, 11 predicted proteins | sample III_Fen_N3_1_FD_194546 | JGI IMG/M metagenome (GOLD analysis project Ga0302296, IMG submission 194546) | Peat permafrost microbial communities from Stordalen Mire near Abisko, Sweden - III_Fen_N3_1 | ecosystem: Environmental > Terrestrial > Soil > Wetlands > Permafrost | place: Sweden: Abisko...
CGTTCAACATTCAGAGGTGTGCGTGATATTAATTTCTTTCTTTTTAGACTTGCTAAAATTTATGCCTAAAACATCAAATCCCCAATATTTCGTCTTGATCCCCATTTAGGTCAAAAGCAATTTTATTCGCTTTAGAATGGGAATTTAGAAGTATATTTTGGTTCGATCTTCCCTATAAGATTCTTTAAAAAATAAGCGATAAGAATAACCATATGGGGTTTGATTCCAATGAATGAGGAATTCTGTGTTTTATTTCTGAAATCAGCATCCTTTAAGTTTCCCCAGCCTTTCGAGGGGACGCTGAAGAGAACTTTTTGCAAACATAATATGAAAAAATAAGTAGTGAGAATAAAATATTGACTAATAATCTCTACTCACGCTTCTACTTCGCCTAGCAACCAGTAGATTAAATACAGTTATTAAATCTGCCGAAGTTTCAAAACGGCAATAACAGAGGATATCAAAAAACCTATTACCTATTTCGATAATACCGAAGCGTACTATCGCCAATCATTTCGCTTTCGTAAAGAGCTGCCATTAGTTTTGGAGCTTGCACCCCTTCTCTGAAATATCTATTACCAATAAAAACCCTTGCTTCGTCCCAAGCATCGGCATCAATAAAACTTTGCAAAAGTTTAGTGCCACCTTCAATTATTATCGATTGAATATCGCGGGCATGCAAAGCCACCAATATCGACGAAACCGAAATTTCAGCTTGCGTTATATATTCGATATTCAAGAAATTTTCTTTTTGTTTATGCGTAAAAATAATCGTTCGAACACTATTGTCGAGCAAATGAAGATTTTCGGGAAAGCTCAGTTCTTTATCAATACTAACACGAATAGGATTCTGCCCTGTCCATTCGCGCGTTGTCAACGATGGATTATCGATTTTCGCAGTATTTGTTCCAACCATTATTGCCGTTTCTTCCGATCGCCATTTATGCACCAACTTGCGACATTCATCGTTTGTTATCCAAAGTCCTTTTTGCGTCGTTTTTAGATGCTGAGCAATATCTATGAAGCCATCCTTTGTTTCTGCCCATTTGAGTAACACAAATGGTCGTTCTTTTTCGTGAAAGGTATAAAACCGACGATTCAACTTAATGCATTCTTGTTCTATTACCCCAACTTCAACAATGATCCCTGCCTTTCGTAAATGCACAATTCCTTGTCCTGCCACCTTCGAATGACTATCGATACTCCCTATGATTACCTTAGGAATAGCATGCTCTACAATTAAATTGGAACAAGGAGGTGTTTTTCCCCAATGCGAACAAGGTTCTAGATTGACATATAACGTCGATTTCTGCAACAATGATTTATCTCTCACTGAACGAATTGCATTCACCTCGGCATGTGGTCCACCAAACAATTCGTGATAGCCTTCGCCAATAATTGTACCCTCACAAACAATCACACAACCAACCATTGGATTTGGTGCAACATTGCCCTTGCCCAACATTGCGAGGGTCAGACATAGGTTCATATATACTTCGTCCTTGGTCATTATTCTTTACAACTATTGTAAGTTTTTATCATTATATTTGTCTTAAACAGAAAACTTAAAAACATAAAAGTATGGCAAAAATAACATTAAAAGGTAATGAAATTAACACGAAAGCAGAATTACCAAAAGGAATAGCTCCTAATTTTACTTTAGTTAAGAGCGATTTGTCTGAAGTTCAACTATCAGACTTCAAAGGAAAGAAAGTAATTTTAAATATTTTCCCTAGTTTAGACACAGCAGTGTGTGCTTCTTCGGTTCGTAAATTCAATGCAGAATTAAACAAATTGGCAAATACGGTGGTTCTTTGTATTTCGAAAGATTTACCCTTTGCCCACAAACGTTTTTGCGAAGTTGAAGGATTAGAAAATGTTATTTCACTATCGGAATTCAGAGATAAAAACTTCTCAAATGCTTATGGCATCGAAATCGTTGATGGTCCATTAAAAGGATTACTGTCACGTTCAGTCGTTGTGATCAACGAAAACGGATCAATCGTTTACAGCGAACTCGTTCCCGAAATTGTTCAAGAACCAAACTACGCAGCAGCTTTAGCAGCAGTTAAGTAATTAGTTGTCAAGTGGAGACGCCCTATAGGGCATCTCCACTATTTCGCAATAACCCGATATTGCGAAACACCATAACCACTCCATACACCAATTCCACCGTTTATATTCGATTTAAGGTTTTGACCATCAGCTCCAAACGGGTTTCCCCCATTTAACATCTCGCGCTCGTAGCCTGTCCAAAATTCAAAACTTGCTTTATCCATGGTACAAAATTTTACATCAACCGTATCGCCAACAGGAAAACGAAAATCTAATTTCTTATCTGTATTGGTTTGTAAACCACGATATAGTGGAAATTCTATATACTTTCCATTGAACGATGCATCATCAATGACCGACAAATGCGTTGCATAAAATTGATCTTGCTTTCGGTAGGTTCTTGTAAAAGCTCGATAATAGTTTGTTTGATCAGCTGGATCGTTTATTCCAAGCCAAATTAAACCTTTGGTCGAATCATCTTGGTCTCGTTCAAATCGAACATTTTGCACATCCATTTTAGCTGGAATAGTTGTTTGAGCAGTAATGGTATCACCATCGGCAATAACTTCAAGATGATAGATTTTCCCTTCTTTACCGCGAATTGAATTACTGATATAAAAATGAGGTGGGAAAAATCGTAAATCTCTTGACAATATTAACACTTCTCGTGCATCGTCGGTCCAAATGGTAACTTTTGCTTTGGTTTCTATAACTTTATAATAATTGGAAGTATCCACCACCGATTCATAATCAGTCGTATGAGAAATAAACACATACGCCAAACCACCGGCATCAATATGTCCATCAATAACAATTTGATTTGTAATGGGAACTTCTTGCTTTTTGCATGAAACAAAAAGGAGCAGACAAATAACGATTTCAACGATTCTCTTCATCTAGAAATGGATATTATAGGTTAATGAAGGGAGAATGGGGAATAAATAAACCTTTTGCATTTCAACCTTTAGTTCATATTCCTTTAAACTACCACTGATGATATAATACATATAATATGGATTATGATGATTATAGATATTTGAAACCGATAACGTTAGATCTGACTGAAATCTTGATTTATCAGTCAGAATATATTTCACCGCAACATCTGCTCGGTGATATGCTGGCATTCGATAGCCATTTTTGCTACCATAAACATTAATAATATTGTTTTGTATAAAATACCTTGAAACGGGCATTGTTAGATTAACTCCCGACGTATAGCTAAACAAACTCGATATACTCCAATGTTTTGAAATCTGATACGATCCTGTAATGCTCAGGTCATGTGGTTTATCGTATTTCGTAGGGAATGTTTTGCCATAGTTCAGGGTTTCAAATGTTCTAAACGATCGAGAATATGCATAAGAAATACCAAAAGTACATTTGCCAACAATCTTTTCGAACGAAATTTCAGCACCATAAGCTTCTCCCTTTCCTTGAGCAACCACCGTACTAATATCCTTCGAATCGTAGAAATTCAGCATTGTTCCTGCAGCTTCCGACACATCATACATTTTCTTGTAATATGCCTCAAGACTGAATGTGTACTTTGGCTTCGTTTTATAATATCCTCCAGCAATTTGAATTGCTTTTTGTGGTTTTATTCCTTTCATCGATGGTAACCACATATCAGTTGGCAATGCCGAAGAAATTATGGGAATCAAATGATTATATTGGACATTGTATGTTGCTGATGTTTTAACTGAATTGTTGCCGTTAATAACATACGATGCTGTTAGTTTTGGTTCTGGGAATGAATACGTTGTTACGGGTTTTCCCGATGCATACAAAATCGAATCGATTGTTTTACCCACAGCATTTGATTCATAGCTGGTGTAAGGTCCGAGTTGTGTGAAAAGCGAATATCTCATTCCGGGAATTATAGACAATTTTGTGCCTATATTCACCGTATATTCTATAAATGCAGCCGATTCCAATGCTTGCAGTGTGGTGCTTTTTCCAAAATCGAGCGATATCTCTTTCACTTTAGCATCAATATTATTAGGGTTATATGTATGTTTCATTGCTTCAACACCAAAGCGCAAAGGGTTATCATTGATTAAAAGCAACCAATCGCTTTTAAAGCGTAATGTTTGGATGGTTGTTTTCATGTCCATTGTATACATATATTGACCAACCTTATATTCAAGAAAGTTTCTACTCCATGCCAACGACTGGGAACACGACAATTTATCATTAAAAAGATGTCGCCATTTAATACTGGCTGCCTCATTTCCCCATTTCAAATCGTTCGAAAGCTCATTCTTTGGATTACTGAGCATGAAAGTATCATCACCAATATAAGTTGATAGTTCTAGCTTATTGTTATTGTTTAATTTTGCAATCAGTTTGGCATTAAAATCTTGAAAGAAATAACCATTTTTATAGTCCGAAATACTGTTGTCAATATAATGATGTATAATTGGCAGAATGATTTTATCGATATACGAGCGACGAGCTGAAAGTGAAAATGAACATTTATCTTTTACAATTGGTCCGCTAAATGATAGGTTTGATGCTAATAATCCAATCGATGCATGATTGTCCCAATGATTCATACTCCCTCCATTTCCTTCGATAATCATTGCACTTGCCAATCGTCCTCCATATCGCGCAGGAATTCCTGTTTTATAAAACGATACATTTTGCACTGCATTGGTATTAAAAACCGAATACATTCCCAGCAAATGCGAACAATTATAGATTATCGCCTCGTCATACAAAATAAGATTTTGATCCTGACTGCTTCCTCTCACATTAAATCCTTGCTGACCTTCAACTTGTTTTACTCCTGGAGTTGTTGCTAACATTTTCACCACATCCGATTCTCCAAGCATGCTGGGAATCTTCGTAATTTTCGTAGAATTTAAGTAAGTTACTTGTTGAGGGTTATTTGCTGAACTGGTTCCGCTGACACTTACTTCTTGCAATGTAGTACTTGCAATCTTTAAACCAATTGAAATAACGGTGTCTGATTTTATTTGAATGGATTTTGAAAATGGTTTATAGCCAATAAATGAAACGCTAATCGTAGCATTCGAATGTACTTTAAATCGAAAAAAGCCTTTTGAATCGGAGGCACATTGATTTTTTGAAGCTAAATCAATAATATTTGCACCCGGTAATGGTTCTCCATTAATACTATCAATAACAAAACCCGAAATAGTTTGAGAAAAACTTGCAGTAGAAAAGACAATGAAAAGAATGAATAAAAGTACTTTTTGCATTATAAAAAACTTAGTACTGCAATGTTAGTGAAAAAGGTTTAATCAAAGAATTACAATAACAAAAAAGTCGTCTACCTTTATCAGACAGACGACTTTTTTGTTATTGTGAAATACAATTATTGAGCTGCTGGTGTCGATGCAGGAGGATTTACTTCATCTTTAAATTTATCAATTTCTGTTTGAAGTGTTGAGAAATTTGCTGCAGTAAAATATGCTTCAGCATCAACTTTACTTCCATCAGGGAATGTTAACCAAAATGCTTCAACAGTTTCTGTTTCTCCTGTTGGCACGTCATAATAATCAAGTACATCTTGTGATTTTGCGTAGATACTAACATCGGCTATTTTCTTTTGTGTACTAGCAAAAATACCATATAAAGCACAGCTATTATTAAGTACAGCACAATCTGCTGCATTAAAGGTGTCTTTATCCGTTTGTGTTAAAGCATCAAAAGCATTAGCAAATTTAACAACATCGATTGACCCAATTATTTTAACATCCATCATTTGATAATAAACAATTCCTGTTGTAGCAAATTCGCTCACTTTCGCAGCTCCATGAGTTATCGTCGAATCTTTATAGTATGTTTCAAGTTCTTTTGCTTTTGTTTCGGTAATTGTTCCATTTACTTCAACACCCTGAGCAATCAAAATTGTAGCATTGTGTTTGATTGACATATCACTTGTTAGTTTTGCTGATGTATAAGCATAATTGTAATTAAATGAGAATGCATCAACGGTAAATGAAGTAGCAATGGTTGTAGGTAATCCTTTTGCATCATAAGCTGCAGTTAATGAATAAGTCATTGCATCAACGCCATCAACTTTTAAATAGGCATTACAACTTGTAATTGCATTGCTTGTCGTATATAAACTATTTGATGTAGGAACGGTTGTAAATGACATGTTATAAACCTTAAATTCGCCAGTATTGGTTACATCGCCTTCTTTTCCAGGGAAAAGCACTTTCAAAACATTTGCTGAAACTGCAGCACTACTATCAAATTTTTCTGTAGCAAAATTATACGTGTATGTTGCTGCTATTTTAGCTATTTCAGATTGAAAATTTGCTTCGGGAACAGAACCTTTTAATGATTTTAACGTGCTTGTTGTCGAACCCGACATTAACGATTTTAATAGTTTTGCAATTGGTAATTTATTGCCAGTAACAAGATACGATTTTGTTGTACTTCCACTTCCTAATCCGGTAAGACTTTTAATAGCTCCACCCGCTTTGGTATCTTTAATTGATCGTAATTCATTAATAAAATCAACACCAGCGGTTTCCATTTTAGCCTTATTTTCGGCAGTTGTTTTTGCTAAATCTTCGGTTGTAACTGCAACTGTTGGCGTTGGATTAACGGTAACTTTTGTAGTGTCAGTTGTTGTTTTATCGGGTGTAGTAGAATCCTTTTTGCAACTAAAGGAAAACAATGCTACTCCAGCGGTTAATACTAATAATGTTTTTTTCATAATCGTAGTTTTAAATTAATAACTATTTTCACTTTTAGGTGTGTAAAAATACTACATATTTGACACTTTAACAACAAATATGAAATAAAAAAGGTCCATCGTTTTCAGAATAGACCTTTTATACTGTATTATATATAATTGTATTATCCTAAAATAATCTCAACTTTATAGGTTTTACCTTCTGGCATGATAGGAATAATACAGCCTTGAACAGCTTTTCCATCAACCGTTAGTGATTTCACTCCTTTTTGTACTTTATTCGGATTCTTAACTTCGATATCAAAAGTTGCTCCACGGAATTTACGTGTTACTTTAAATCCAGTCCAATCTGCAGGAATACATGGATCAACTTGTAATCCATCATACGCTGGTTTTACACCAAGAATAAATTGTGTAATGGCATAATAGTTCCAAGCTGCTGTTCCTGTTAACCATGAGTTTTTAGCTTCTCCTGGTTTGAATGCATCTTTACCTGCAATCATTTGAGCATATACATAAGGTTCAACTTTATGAAGATCGCTGATGTCTTCGCGGAATGCTGGAGATATTTTTTGCCAATAGTCATATGCATTGTTTCCACGTCCTAAAACGGTTTCACCAATGATAATCCATGGGTTGTTGTGACAGAAAATACCTGCGTTTTCTTTGTATCCAGCTGGATAAGTAGAAATTTCGCCATATTCGATGTAGTATTTTGTAAATGCTGGATTGTTTAATACAATTCCGTGAGGAGTATCAAGACGTTCTTTAACAGCGTTCAATGATTTTTCAACCATTCCTTCTTCAAGACCGATTCCTGCCATTGTACACCAACCTTGCGATTCGATGAAGATTTTTGCTTCTTCGTTTTCGTTGGTTCCAATTTTACGACCAAAATAATCGTAAGCACGAAGATACCATTCGCCATCCCATCCTTTAGTCTTAATGGTTTCAACCATTTTGTCAACTTCAATTTGAGCAGCAGCAGCTTCGTCGTTTTTGCCAATTTGTTTACAAAGTTCGATATAATCGCGACCATATACTACAAATAATCCAGCAATCATAACCGATTCGGCTGTTCCACCACTTTTATTTTCGGTTGTTTGGAACGATTCATTAGGATTTTTAGAGAAACAGTTTAGGTTTAAACAATCGTTCCAGTCAGCACGGCCAATTAATGGAAGGTTGTGTGGCCCTAAGTTGTTAACTACATGATAGAATGATGCTTTTAAATGTTCGAAATGCGGTTTTGCACGCGATTCGTCATTGTCAAAAGGAACCATTTCGTCAAGTAAAGTATAGTCGCCGGTTTCTTTGATATATGCTGTTGTTGAAAGGATTAACCACAATGGATCGTCATTGAAGTTTCCACCAACTGCATTGTTTCCACGTTTTGTAAGTGGTTGATATTGATGATAGCAACCACCATCTTCAAATTGTGTTGAAGCAATATCAACGATACGCTCGCGAGCACGAGAAGGTATTTGATGTACGAAACCTACTAAATCTTGGTTTGAATCACGGAATCCCATTCCACGTCCAATTCCTGATTCGAAGAATGAAGCAGAACGGCTCATGTTGAAGGTAACCATACATTGGTATTGATTCCAAATGTTTACCATGCGGTCTAATTTATCGTCGCCACTTTCAACAACGAATGTACTCAATAAGCCATCCCAATAAGTACGAAGTTCAGCAAGAGCTGCTTCAACTTTAGCAACAGTATCGAATTTCGCTAATGTTTCTTTAGCTTTTGTTTTATTAACAACACCTTTTGATTCCCATTTATCTTCTTCTTCATTTTCTACATATCCTAGAACATAAATGAATTCTTTAGTTTCGCCTGGTTGTAGTTCAACTTCGATATAATGTGAGCCAATTGGCGACCATCCATGAGCTTCAGTGTTGCGAGGTTTTCCTTCAACAACTACTTGAGGATCAGCAAATGTATTGTATAGACCAACAAACGATTCACGGTCTGTGTCGTATCCTTGAATAGGAGCATTTACACCATAATATGCATAATGATTACGACGCTCTTTGTATTCTGTTTTATGATAAATAGTTGATCCTTCGATTTCAACTTCACCAGTTGAGAAGTTACGTTGGAAGTTTGCCATATCATCTTCAGCATTCCATAAACACCATTCTACTAAAGAGAAGAGTTTTAATTTCTTTACTTCTTTGGTATTATTGGTAAGTTTTACTTTTTGAACTTCAGCCCAAGTTTTAAGTGGAACGAAGAAAAGTACTTCAGCTTCAACACCATTTTTTGAACCTTTAATGCTAGTATAACTCATTCCATGACGGCACTCGTAGCTATCTAATTCGGTTTTAACGGGTTTCCATCCTGGCGACCAAATTGTTCCGCCATCGTTGATGTAAAAATATTTTCCACCATTATCCATCGGTACGTTGTTGTAGCGATAGCGAGTTAAACGACGGAATTTAGCATCTTTGTAAAATGTATAACCTCCAGCTGTGTTTGATACCAACGAGAAGAAATCTTCATTACCTAAGTAGTTAATCCAAGGCCAAGGGGTGCGTGGATTAGTAATAACGTACTCTCTGCCGTTGTCGTCGAAATGTCCGTATTTCATTGTTAATTAGATTTTTATTAGTTTATAATATAAATTCTTTTTTGAATGCAAAAGCCACGCAATTTATTAAAAATTTGATATTTATTCATACTTGAAACACAAAAAGTTTGGACTGTTTTTCTCCTTGTTTTTATACTTTGAATTAGCGGGCATTCTTTGGGGTAAAATTATTTTATTCCGTTTTATTTATCAATATGATCTCAACATAAATATTAACAACTATTCCCCATCAGTTTTTCTTCGAATTTCCTTTATACTTGCTGTTTTGCTCGTTATATCTGCTCTAAAAAAGTGCAGTTATTAACATATTAACAATCACCTTGTTTTGATAGTGATGTGGTAAATGAATGAAAAATAGTTTGATAAATATTTGATTATTAAAAATATAGGTAGAGCCGAAGAATAAAAAATCGTAGCATATTGATTGTCAATAAAATGTTTAAAAACAAAAACGGTAAAACCTTTAAAATCTTTGTATTATTGTACTAACTAATTTTTAAATAGTTATGGAGCTTGATGAACTAATACATTCAGTTCTAGGAAACGAAATCGGTTTAATAGAACAAGAGTTTGCTTTCAGAGTGATTTTAAAATTCTGGAAGAAAGAGAGCAAGAATGCTCAAATCTCTTTTTTGACATCGCAATGTTCTACACCAGATGCTTTTATTCATGCAATAAAAGAGAAATTTGAGGTAAAACGTTTTCATTGTTTAGAAGAAATTTGGGTAATGCAAGTAAAATCGGATTACGAGCAACCACTTAAATGGGTAAGAGATTGTGGAGGAAGGATAAAAATTCATATTTCCGACACATTTAAAGAACATTTGATGCGACGCAGCTTAGAAGTGGGCAAACGCGACTTTGAAGATCCTCTCTACGACTTAGATGAGTAATCGGAAAAGGCACAATCAATTATTTGATTGTGCCTTTTTTGCATATGGTAGAGTCGTAAAGTATTTATTAAAAAATCCCGATAGATTATTCTCTATCGGGATTTTTATTATTATTTAATCAGTTTCTTATATCGAATTCGAGTTGGTCCTGAATCGCCAAGTCGACGTTTTTTATTCTCTTCATAATCGGAATAACCACCTTCAAAGAAATAAACCGAAGAGTTGCCTTCGAATGCAAGGATATGGGTACAAATTCTATCCAAAAACCATCGGTCGTGACTAATTACAACGGCACATCCGGCAAAGTTTTCTAATGCATCTTCCAATGCTCGAAGTGTATTGATGTCAATGTCGTTCGTTGGCTCATCGAGGAGTAATACATTTGCTTCGCTACGTAATGTTAATGCTAAATGTAAACGATTTCGTTCTCCTCCCGAAAGTACACTGCATTTCTTTTCTTGATCTGCTCCGGCAAAATTAAACCGGCTTACATAGGCTCTTGAGTTCACTGGGCGACCATTGAATATCATATTATCGTTACCACCAGTAATTGTTTCATATACCGATTTGGTTGGGTCAATGTCAGCGTGACTTTGGTCTACATAAGCAACCTTAACCGTTTCGCCTACAGAGAATGTTCCTGCATCGGGTTGTTCTTGTCCCATAATCATTCGGAAAAGAGTGGTTTTACCTGCACCATTTGGCCCAATAATTCCAACAATTCCTGATGGCGGAAGATTAAATTCAAGATTATCAAATAATATTTTTTCGCCGAATGCTTTGGTTACACAATTGGCATTAATAACTTTTTCACCTAATCGTGGTCCATTTGGAATGAAGAGTTCGAGTTTTTCAATTTTCTCTTTCGTATCTTCATTTGCCATTCTTTCGTAGGCTTGTAAACGTGCCTTGCCTTTTGCTTGACGAGCTTTTGGTGCCATTCGAGTCCATTCCAACTCGTGTTCCAATGCTTTTTGACGTTTGCTTTCAGTCTTTTCTTCTTGTTTCAAACGTTTTGATTTTTGATCAAGCCACGATGAATAGTTTCCTTTCCATGGAATACCTTCGCCACGGTCTAGTTCAAGAATCCAGCCTGCAACATTATCTAAGAAATAACGGTCATGCGTTACAGCTATTACCGTTCCTTTGTATTGTTGCAGATGAAACTCCAACCATTGAATAGATTCTGCATCTAAGTGGTTGGTAGGCTCATCGAGTAAAAGAATATCTGGTTCTTGTAATAATAAACGACACAAAGCAACTCGACGACGTTCACCTCCCGATAAGTTTTTTACGGGAGTATCGGCTTCGGGACAGCGCAATGCATCCATTGCACGTTCTAATTTATTATCTAATTCCCAAGCTCCTTTTTGATCGAGCAATTCCATTAGCTCACCTTGACGTTCGATAAGTTTTGTCATCTCATCATCGGTCATTGGATCAGCAAATTTTAGATTTACTTCGTCATATTCTTTCATCAAATTTACAAGTTCAGCAGTTGCTTCTTGCACCACTTCTTTTACCGTTTTAGTGTCGTCAAGTTTTGGCTCTTGTTCAAGATACCCAATACTATAGCCGGGTGAAAAGACAACATCCCCTTGGAAGTTTTTTTCAACTCCTGCAATAATTTTCAACAGCGTTGATTTTCCAGAACCATTTAATCCAAGGATTCCAATTTTGGCTCCATAGAAAAATGAAAGGTAAATGTCTTTTAATACTTGTTTTTGAGGTGGAAAGGTTTTTGTAACCTTCACCATTGAGAAAATAATCTTTTTATCGTCAGCCATGACTTTTTCTTTTTTATTTGTTTTTAAATTTTAAGATTTTTTTAAAATCATCATCAAGCATGCTATCAGGTTTTTTATCGGTTATCATGTGCCAATCGAAGTAATATAATTTCGAATCGGTTCCGATAATAAGAATGTAGCATCGAGCTTTTTTCTTCGTTCCTTCAGGTCCAACTTTGTGTAGAAAGACAACGCCTTCTTCATTCTTATCAATAGCTTCTTCTAACTCATCGCGAGAAACAAATTTGAATTTGTCGGGATAAATTGCTTTGATTTTTGAATCTGTATTAAGATCATTCGACATCTCTTCTTTAACCAGATACAGTGTTTTGTCTTTTATGGTTTGCTGGTCGTTATTATACATTTTGTAAATTTCTTCTTTTACCAATTCAGGATTGGCTTTCAATCGTAGCATATGAGCTTGAAGAAATTTTAAAATTGCTCCAATTTTATACATCGACGATTCTTGTGGAGCTTCGGAATAACTGATTGGAACAGCTCCTAATACTGGCATTTGGTCTATCACTTGATATCGACCACCTAATAATAGGCTAAAAAACGAATATTTTGCTTGCAAAAAATCACCAGTAAATACTACATCGGAAAGTATTAGAAATGAGTTTTTAGAATCCATTCGCTTCTTTTGAAATTCATCTTGAGAAATAAATTGAGTGGGGGTAATTGTCCAATATTTCTTTACCGCATCTTGCACTTTGATATTATAATCACTTAATTGATTATCATCCATCACGACGTAAGTGGTCGATTTGAAAAATTGTTGTAAATGTTCCGTTGTTAATGGCGTGTGAACATCGTCAGCTAATAGTAAACTTGAAATAAAGACATAAAATACGAATAAAACTGCTTTTTTGAACATTGGAGAAAATATTTAGAAGTGAAGTAAATATGATTAATTCAACTTTATTTGTTCTATACCACCCGATTTTATGGTGAATTTTTTATCGACACTATAACGGACATCTTTTGCCAACGTTGGTCTAAAAGTTACATAATAGTTTCCTGGTTGAAGATTATAGGTTTCTCTTTGATTTGAAGTAAAATCGAGGTTTATGACCAAATCCCACTTGTTTTTATTTTGGACGTAGATTCCACCGTAACCTGGTCCACTTTTTAATAAAACTACCATTCCCGTTTGAGCAACTTGTAAGGTAGTTGTTTGACTTTGTGTTATCACAACATCTTTAATTTGTATTCTTGGTAACGTCAAGATTTCAACATCATATTTGCCAATTAAATATTTTTCTGTTCTATCTGCTGTTTGAACGTTAATGATTTTTTGATCGGATTGTTGCTTTACTAAAAATTGTAAACTTTGGTTATTTGATGCTCCTGGTCTTTTTAAAATAAGAGAACCTTGCGGTGCTGAAACTTCAATAATATTATGTTTACCATGCGCCAATTCTATATTTTCTTTAACAACAGGAGGTATTGTTTGTACCACCATTCTATAGGTCGACAAAGGATCAAGTTGAATCGTATCGGGATTACCTTTATTATTTATTGTTTGAACATAATTATATTTCATTAAACCCGAAACTTGGTCGTAAAAGGTCATTGTAACATCTGTTTCTATTGGTTTTTTATTAGAATCATAAATATTTACCTGGGCTGAAGTAGAATTTATTGCTTGAGCCATTGCAACATTTAAAACCGTTTTTAATTGTTTTCCTTCTTTTGCATTAAAGAATCGTCCCACACAACCAAAAGCCTTTGCTAGATCTACATCCAAACCAACACCAATTACGAATGGTTTTAACATGATACCTTTTTGTTGTAACATAGCAGAAACGGCACAAGGATCTCCATCGCACGATTCAATGCCGTCGGTTATTAACATGATTACATTTCTCACTTCTTTCCCATCTTGAGGGAAATCTTTGACACATTGTTCCAACGATTTTGCTATCGGAGTTGTCCCTTTTGGTTCAGCCCAACGAATTTTTTGGCGAATTGCACCAGCATTACCTGGTGAAAATGGTACTTCAAGTTTTGTATCGTTGCAATCCTGAGGTGGGAATACACTTTGATGTCCATACAATCGCAAAGCCATTTCCAAATTTGGAACTTTTTCTAAACTATCGATTAGTTGAATGAAAATATTTCGAGCTGTGGTAATTTTACTTTCCTTATCCCACATGCCATACATGCTGTTAGAAAAATCGAAGATAAATAATATACGAGTTAATGGCTTTTTGAATGGTGGTGGTGGTGGTAATCCTACCGCAACTTTTTTAGTATATGTTTGGTTTTGAGCATTTCCAATTGTTGGAAAGTACAGAATCAATGAAATTATAATTATATAGATATACCGTTTTCGCATCTTAAATATTAAAATCCAAAATTAAAACTTTTTCTCTTAAAAACAAATGTATGAAATCGGGCTTTCGATTTCAATATAAATCCCTGATAATCGCATAATTTCATATCTTTGCACAAAAATTATAGACGATGATTGAAGAAACTTTTGACGATACCGAATTACTTGATGATGTTGATGAAACAATACTATTGCAAGATAAATTTGAACATTTTAGAGTTGTAGCTGATAAAGGTCAGGGTTTGTTAAGAGTCGATAAATTTTTAACGAATCATCTCGAAAAAATTTCACGAAATCGTATTCAAGAAGCTGCCGATGCAGGTAGTTTATATGCTAATGGGAAAGCGGTAAAGTCAAATTATAAAGTTAAACCCGACGATATCATTACCATTGAACTTGATTATCCAAAACAAGAACTAAAAATTATAGCACAAGATATTCCTCTCAATATTGTTTATGAAGACGAGGATTTGATTGTGATAAATAAACCTGCCGGAATGGTTGTGCATCCCGGATATGGCAATTATTCGGGAACAATGGTAAATGCTTTGGCTTGGCACATGAAGGATAATCCAATGTTTGCTGCTAATGATCCTCGACCAGGACTTGTTCATCGAATCGATAAAGACACAACTGGTTTGCTTGTTGTTGCAAAAAATGAATTTGCAAAAACACATTTAGCCTCGCAATTTTTCCATAAAACATCTCAAAGAACGTACGTTGCTGTTGCTTGGGGAGTTCCACCCGATGGTGAAGGAACCATTACTGGCTATATTGGACGAAACCTGACTGACCGTCGTTTAATGCATATTTTTGATAGTGAAGATAAGGGTAAATGGGCTGTTACACATTATAAGGTTTTAGAAGACTTAGGTTATGTTTCGGTTGTTGAATGCAAATTAGAAACTGGTCGTACACATCAAATTCGCATTAGTTTTAAATATATCGGTTATCCACTTTTTAACGATAGTACCTATGGAGGTGATTCCATTTTACGAGGTACAACATTCACAAAGTATAAGCAATTTGTCCAAAATGCCTTTGCAATTTGTCCTCGACAAGCATTACATGCCAAGACCTTAGGTTTTGTTCATCCACGAACAGGCGAATTCATGCAATTTGAATCTGAAATACCAGCCGATATGCTAGCTCTAATAAGCAAATGGAGAGCATATTTGGGTGCACGAGAGGAAGAATAATATTTCCAATTTCATTAAAAGCATAACCCTTTTAATAAACTAAAAATCATTATCGTAAAAAACCAGATAGAAACTGTTGCTATTTTTGTGTCAATGATGCAACTTTTTTATAGTTTCGTAAGTCTTAGAAATTCTGTGATTCTGTTATTTTTATTGGAGTTACATTGCTTTTAGTTCGTTTTAAAAGGATAATTTAAAGTTAAATATATGACAAAGAGAGTAATTGCAGTTGTTGGTTTTATTGTTTTATTGACAACTACACGATTGTTTGCACAAGATTTAAGTATCTCTGGAGGGAACTGTGTTTCTGTTATGATTTGTGCTAATGGCGATGTGTTTGCTTGGGGACAAAATCATTTAGGTTCTGGAGCTGGTATTTTGGGTTCATTAGGAACAGCAAATGTTACAAGTACTAATATTTTAGTTCCAACGTTAGTAAATATGCCTGCAGCAGCAAAACCAATTAAACAAGTTGATGCAGGCTCTGGGGCTCACTTTATTGCTATGGGCTGTAATGGTACCGTGTGGGGTTGGGGAAATAATGGAACGAGCCAAGTTGGAGATGCAGCACATACCGAAGCTGTTGTTACAACTCCTGTTCAAGTTAAGAAAGGTTTAACACCTGGCGATGCTTTGGGATATTTAACTGGAGTTAAATATATCTCTGGAGGAAACGATGAAAATTATGCAATATTAAATACTGGAGAATTGCTTGCTTGGGGACAAAATGATGTTGGTCAATTAGGAGATGGAACAACAACAACACGTCCCGAACCGGTGTATGTTAAAAAAAATGCGACAACAAGATTAACGAATGTTGTTCAGGTTGAAGCTGGTGATGAAACCGGTTATGCTCTTTTGAGCGACGGTACCGTATGGTCGTGGGGGGGGGATCCAAGCAAAGGAACTCTTGGTCAAGGTACTGTAAATCAAACAAGTTATGCTGGTCAAGTTTTAAAAGCAGATGGAACGGCTTTAACAAATATCGTGTCAATTTCGGCAGGAGATGTAATGTGTTTTGCTATAGATAAAGATGGATACGTGTGGTCATGGGGACAAGGTTCATGGGGTCAATTGACGGGTATAGACAAGAATTTAACTCATAATTATGCAATGCAAGTTGTTGGTGGTGCTACAGGTGAACCATTTTTACGAGCAAAAGCAATTTCTGCAGGACAAGGATTTGGTATGGCTGTTACCCTTGATGATAAGGCAGTTGCATGGGGAAATGATGGTGCTAATGCATTAAGTGGAGGAAATTTAGGTGATGGCAATGCAGGATCAATAGGTCACCCTGTTTATATTTTAACAGCTGCAAATACACCTATAACAGGCGTAAAAAATATTTCAGATGGAGATACTTGGGGGTTTATTACAAAGTCTGACAACACAATTTGGACATGGGGAGATAATAGTGTTGGACAATTAGGTATAAATTCACTTACACAACAAAATTACGCAGTACAAATGACCGTTCCTGGATGTGGTTTTCCTGATGCTAAACCAACAGTAACTATGCCTAAAGATTTTTCTATATGTACTCCTTTTTCTTATAAAATAGATCCTGGTTTTTCACCAAGTAATATCTCTGATTATGTATTTACATGGTATAAAGATAACACTTTAATTTCGGGAAGTACAAGTCCAACACTAACAGTTACAGCTGCAGCAACTACTGGCACATCATATAAGGTACTAATCCATTATAAAGGGTCACATTCTCCTTGTGGGTTGCTTCCAGATACAACAGGTATCATAAAAATTACGGCATATACTCCCGATTTTACAGCACCTGCAGGATTAACATTTTGTCCTCCAAACTTTACGGTTCATGTAAATGGTTCAGGAACGTATGATTACTATACAACTTCAACTGGTGGAACAAAATTAGGAACAAGTTATACCAGTAATAATGTAACATTCCCTGCTGCAGGAGTTACCAATATTAGTGGTTCAATCTATACAGTTTATGCACAAGAGGCTGGTAATCTATCAGGAACAGTTACGCCAGCAACGCCAATTACAAGTGCAAGTAAAAACACTACACAGTATGCTCAACATATTTTAGTCTATAATGATTTATATCTTGATAGTCTTTCTTTTGTTGCACAATCAAATAGTGGAATAGTATCAGGTTCTTGGCAAGTAAATGTGTATGGTCAAATGACAAATGGTAGTGGAGACTATGTTGCAGATTTTTCAAAAGTTATTGCAACCGGGACTCCAAGTACCCGTTCGGTAAATGCTACTGCAACAATGGTAACAATCCCTGTCGGTGCCTATTTACCAGGATCAAGTGGAGGTACTACATATTGGATTGCTTTTTCTAATGCATCGCTACCTACACCAGTATATATAAATATTGAGTCGAATGTTGCATATGTTGATAATGTTAATGGTACTATTGTAAAGGCATTACCAGAATACAATGAATATGGTAATCTTGTAAAATCATATGGTCCTTTTTATGATATGCATTTCCATACAACACCTCATTATTGTAATCGTGTCCCAGTCCAAGTAACGAGTAGCTGTCCTTGTAAAACCCCAGCTGCAGCCACCATAACACCCAGTTCAACAGCTCTGTGTCCGGGACAAGTATCAACATTAACGTCAAATAATCAGGCCAACACAACCGATTTTGGATTTGCATGGTCTACAGCATTACCAGCGACAGATCCTACTATTACACCTTCACCAGCACTAAAAGTAACAACGGGAGTAAATAACAGCACCTATACCGTATCAGCATCGGCAGCAAGTGCAACGTATTATTTAGTAGTGTATGATAAAGCATTTCCAACACAACAAAGTTGTTGGCAAGTAGCCAATACCCCTATCACTTCTAACCCCGCACCAACCTATACCGTTTCAGGCACAGCCGCTTATTGTAGTAATGGGATAGTACCAACAGTAAGCATCGCCTTATCAGGCACACAACCCTTTAGTTTAGGCTGGACAGGCGCCACCAATGGAACAGCTTCAGCCATAGCAACGAGTCCTTATTT
>Ga0302296_1001269_pt1 | contig 18551 bp, 12 predicted proteins | sample III_Fen_N3_1_FD_194546 | JGI IMG/M metagenome (GOLD analysis project Ga0302296, IMG submission 194546) | Peat permafrost microbial communities from Stordalen Mire near Abisko, Sweden - III_Fen_N3_1 | ecosystem: Environmental > Terrestrial > Soil > Wetlands > Permafrost | place: Sweden: Abisko...
GATCTGATAAGCTTAATTTGTTGTGTCGCTTCATATCCATTCATTTGGGGCATACCAATGTCCATTAATATCAGGTCGGCAATATTGTTATCAAGGAAGAAATCAACAGCCTCAATTCCATTTTTCACCCAGAACAACTGAACATTATAACTTTTCAAAATGGTTTTGATCAGCAAATAATTACTTTCCATGTCTTCTGCAACCAATATTTTTAATCCTGAGATATTAACCTTATTTTGCATTGGATCCATTATTCTGATATTAGGTTTTGTATTACTTCGTTCGTAAGGGAAGGAAACATAAAAATTTGAGCCTATTCCGGGAATTGAATCCATCCAGATTTTTCCTCCCAGCATCTTTACTAAGGTTTTGGTGATATATAGTCCCAGACCAGTACCAGGATAAAGTCTTTCCTGATTTTCGTTTGCTTTTCTAAACCGTTCAAATATTATTTTCTGTTTATTTTGGGGAATTCCGATACCAGTATCCTGAACAGAAAAGATGACCTCATCTTTATCGGGAAAAACGGTGAATCCATAACGGATAAATCCTTCGTTGGTGAATTTTACAGCATTGGTTAGCAAATTATGGAGTACTTGTCTTAACCGTTGCTGATCGGTTACTATAATTTCATCAACTAAATCATTCTCATTTAAATTGATCAGCTTTACATTTTGTTCACGGCATTGCTTTTTGATTGACAATTGCAATTCGGAGGCCATTTTATGAAGATTGGTATCAACCATTTTAATACTGATGTGTCCTGATTCAATTTTCGCGATATCCACAATTTCTTCAATGAGTATTAAAAGAGATTCGCTATTCGCATTAATAATTGAAATAAACTCATCACGATCATCCTGAGATAATTCTGGGTCTTTTAGCATCTCTGAAAATCCGATAATAGCATTCATCGGAGTGCGTATCTCATGCGACATGTTGGCCAGGAACGCTGATTTAAGTTTGTCCGATTCTTCTGCTTTTGCCTTCTCTTTCTTTAGTTCCTTGATGTATCTGATCCGTTCAGAAATATCGATGATCACCCCACGTTGACCAACGACTTCGTCCTTCCTAATAATCTTACTGGTGAAAATCATCGCATTAAATGTGCTTCCATCTTTCCTGATGACTTTTACATCATGCTCGTTATCTTCATCCGCTGATTGACTTTTTTTAGTGTTGGTAGATAACGTATCGTCTAGTCTAATTCCTTGATTGATATCGGCTTCGCAGTATAAAAGCTGTTCTTTCCAATTTTGATTAGCATAGGTTATTAGTCCACTTTCATCAACTGCAAAAATGCTCTGTGGCAAAAGATTCGCCAAATCTTTATATGTTCTTTCGCTTTCCAAAAAAGCATTATAGGCAATTTTTCGGTCATCTTCCTTCTGATTCAGTTTTTCAACCATATTATTAAATTCTAAAGTCAGGATATTTATTTCCTTTTGGGAATTTCGAATTTTAATACCTATAGGCTTTTCGAAATTACACCTAACATGCTCTTTAATTGAAGCGGTTAAAAGTGAAAGCGGTTTTGTAATCAGTTTTGAAATGTACCAGCTTGTTAAAACACTTATGAGGATTAGAATTGATAATCCGATCAAATAAATCAGTTGTATATCTCCAAAGAGTGTATTTTTTTTATTTGAAACAAGTTGTTGAGTTTGAACAAGCAACGATTCAATCTCATTCTTATTTTTAACAATTTTGGCCATATAGCCAGTTTTACCTCTTATACCGGTTTCCAAATCGGCAGCTACTAAATTGTTAAAAAAGGATTTATAATTTGTTAAAAGGATAAGCAAGGTATCTTTTGTGGAGCGGTTCAGAAGTTTATTACTTTTAACTTCATCCTGTGTGATTTTCACCAATTCATTGAGTTTTATAACATAGGATGAATCATTTCTGATCATGTAATCTTTTTCATGACGGCGAAGGCTCAGTACTTTAAGTTGATCCAATTCCGGATATTTTTCAAGTAGATGTGCATTGGTTCTCATTTGCCCTTCAATCCCAAAATCTTTAAATCCCCTTCGTTCAATGGCACTTAACATTTGTTCGAAATAATCGTTTTGGGCCAATAACTTACTCTGGATTGAGAGTAAAAATCGGTCAACTTCAAAATTATTTTCTTTGCAAATATGTAATAGCCTCCGGAATTTGAAATCAAGACTGTCTTCTTTGATTTTCAAATCTTCAATATAGTTGCTTTTGTGGGTTTCAAAAAATTTTGAATTACGTGTTTCGTAGTTTATAAATTCAGATTGGGTTTGCCAGATACGTAGCAGATCCAGATAATACGAATCCAAATAATTTACGGCATTTAAAATGTTTTCTTTCCGGTTAAAGTAGTAAGTGCTAATGGGAAATACAGTCAAAAGAAACAACAAAGTAAATCCAAGAAAACCGGCAATTAATTGATTCTTAAAGGACATATTAAGATTTGAGAATTTGGAATGCAAAGTAGATCTTACAAATCACAGGATGATTAAAATTAGATTAACATTGTTAATCAGAGATTAATCATTGGCAGATTAGCTATAACATTTAATTTACACTGGCAATAAAATTAAATACCAAGGAATGAAAAAACAAAAAACCCCTTCCGAATAAAGAAGAGGTTTGAGTTTAATCGAATGAAACAATCCTTCTGAAAAGAAATGCTATTTTGAGGCTTGAAGTTCAATTTTAACCGGATTTGATTTCGATTTAATTTGGAATGTTTTTTCGCTTTTATTGTATGAAGTATATGAGGCAATGAGCTTACATTCTCCTGATTTCAAGTTGTCGATTACGAAATGACCATCAAAATCGGTATAAGTTTTCTGCTCAGAACCTTCTACTTTTACTTCTACCCCAACTAAAGCTTCGCCAGAAACTTCGTCGATAATGTTACCACTCAATGAAAGGACTGCTGCGTCTGTCTTTGAATCTGTTTTCGTTTCTGCTTTTTCTGCAAAAGCCGATGTTGTTGCAAATGCGACAAGAAGGGCAAAAATTACTTTTTTCATAACTTGTATTTTTTATTTATTGTTTCCGGATTAATACTTCCAAAAGTACCTCCGACCGATTACAGCGGAATGAAGCATTGGTTAAAATATTATTACAGATAGCAGGTTTTCAAAAGAACAAAGGATGGATTGATTACAAAAAAATTACAAATTGATGTTTTTATACTGAATTTGACGTTTCAGACTCGAATTCAGATCGTCTGGATAGAAATATTTCCGCAACAATGTATTATTTCGTTTTTGGCTTTTCAGGATACTCGCGTTCGCTGACGATCTCTCCGTTTTTGCCAAAGTTTCTCCATGTGCCAACCTTTTCGCCTAAGTTATAGTGAAGTTCATAAAGTAAGTTTCCACTGGCATCCCAGATCATCCATGTTCCATGTTTAAGTCCGTCTTTGTAGTTGGCCAGTCCAATCAACACTTTTTGTTCGTTGTAAGTGATCCATGATCCGTGCATCAGGTTGTTTTTGTAAGATCTTACTTCATTCAGCTGTCCGTTCTCAAAATAAACATTTACGGTGCCATTTTTCATTCCGTTTTCAAGGTTCATTTCAATTTTGTTCTTGCCATTTGGAAAATGAGTAATGTATTTTCCCGTGTAAGCCACACTGTCGGCATAGTAAATACCGTTTATTTCCTTCAATTCCTGAGCCTTGGCCGCAAATGCAAAAAAGCCGATAATAACGATTAACAAACTGAGCTTCTTCATGGTGCAATTCTATTATTTAAAATCCCGGAATGAATTGTTCCGGCTAAGCTATTGTTTTAAAAAGAGCTTCATCAGCATTTTGCCAATGAAGCTCTAATTCCATTTTTGTATTTTAATCCTTACTTGGAAATCATTTTAACTGATTTCTGAGAATCAGAAGTAATTACTTTTGCAATATACATTCCTTTTGGAAGGGCAGATGCGTCGAATTCGAAACGGTGTGTTCCTTCGGTTAAATTTCCTTCCTGAAGATTGGCTACTGTACGGCCTGTGATATCGGTTACAATTACACGTACATAAGAACTTTTAGCAAGTTGAAGTTCGATATTCGTGCTTCCGGTAAAAGGGTTTGGATAGCTTACCAAATTTGCTTCGTTTGCTAATGTTGGGCTTACCGCTGTAACAAACCAGTAAGAAGCATTCTGAACCGGTGAATTGCTTGCAGGCTGGAAGTTTGGATTGGTGAAGTTAAATGGATCAGCAATTTTCACATCGGTATTGGCTGCGAATACCTGATTTTTGCGTGAAGCTGTTTTAAACCAGGTTTCCATGGTTGCAGCGGTCATCACAGTTGCATTTGGATCCTGAATAAAATTATCACCACGGATACCGGCAATAATACAGTTTTTAATGGTCATCAAATCAGTTTGTGCAGCAGTCTGTGTGCCATCCGATTCCAAACGAACACCTTTGCCCCAACCTAAAATTGCTGTATTGTAAACTTGTAACCGTGAATTGCGACGGATACGGAATCCTGAACCATCGGCATGTTTAGCTTGCAAAGTAGCTGGATTGGTTGCAGTTATTGCAGGACCAAATGCACTGATATTACTGAAAATACCGTGTGTAAATGGTAGAGCAGTACTTCCGGCAGCATCGTTATCCGATTCAAAAGTGTTGGCAGCATCTGTATCAACAATAGCATCAATACGAAGTGCAACACCATATTGAACCATTCCACGGTATCCATTATCAGTATCGTAATCGTCGTCTTCTGTTTTGTAAGAAATCAGGTATTTAGCATTTACTGTTCCGCCAAACCATTCGTAAGCATCATCACCTGAATACGAAACCTGAATATGGTCGATTGTTGTGCCTCTACCAACAGAATTGAAAGTTAAACCATTAATTTCTGATCCGGTAGCAATTTCGTATCCGGCAAATTCGATCCGGCAATACTGCATTACTCCTGTATTGTCATTATCATCCGATCCTCCATATTGTGAAGAGATACCACCTTCGGCAGTTCCTACACCACCCGGAAGATTGTTAGTGGCTTGTCCACAAAGCTCTACACCTCCCCAATTACTGGTTGTGCGCAAGCCTGCAGGTAAGTTACAGGTAAAAACTATAGGATTGGTGCTTGTGCCAACAGCATTGATTTTACCACCACGTTGAATAATAAGCGAACTTTTTTCAGTACCACGAATAATAGTTCCGGCATTAATTGTAAGGGTTGCTCCAGCATCAACATAAACCCAACCGTCAAGTTTAATCACTCCACTCCAGGTTTCGTTGGCAGTAATATGTGTACCCGTAGCAATGGCGAATTGTCCGTTACCCTTGGTTATTGTTGCATCAGGATAAACTTTGTTTACCGGTTCCCATTCGGCCCAACCTGTAGTCCAGTTGGTTGTTCCATCGAAAGCTCCAATGTATTTTACATGATCAAAAAAGCTATTATCGATTGATGCTTCGTTAGTATTTGTTGTACCTGAATACCAGTAAGAGGCGTTCAGTACCGGTGATCCGGTTGCAGGTTGGAAATTCGGACTTGCAAAATTGAAAGGATCGGTGATTTTTACATCAGAGTTGGCTGCAAATACTTGGTTTTTGCGTGACGCTGCTTTAAACCAGGTTTCCATGGTTGCTGCAGTCATTACGGTTGCATTTGGATCCTGAATGAAATTATCGCTGCGGATACCGGCAATGAGGCAGTTTTTAATGGTCATCAAATCAGTTAATGCAGCAGTTTGTGTGCCATCCGATTCCAAACGGACACCCTTGCCCCAGCCTAGAATAGCGGTATTGTATATCTGCAAACGTGAATTGCGGCGAATACGGAATCCCGAACCATCGGCATGTTTGGCTTGTAAAGTTGCCGGATTGGTCGCAGTTATTGAAGGTCCAAATGCACTGATGTTACTGAAAACACCATGTGTAAATGGTAAAGCAGTACTTCCGGCGGCATCGTTATCCGATTCGAACGTATTGGCAGCATCGGTATCAACAATAGCATCAATACGAAGAGCAACTCCGTACTGAACCATTCCCCGGTAACCGTTATCGGTATCAAAATCATCGTCTTCAGTTTTGTACGAGATCAGGTATTTGGCATTTGCAGTTCCGCCAAACCATTCGTAAGCATCATCGCCCGAATAGCTAACCTGAATATGGTCGATCGTTGTACCACGGCCAACAGAATTTAAAGTCAAACCATTAATTTCTGAGCCAGTTGCAATTTCGTATCCGGCAAACTCGATGCGGACGTACTGTAATTTTCCTGAGTTGTCGTTATCATCCGTACCACCGTATTGTGAAGAGATACCACCTTCAGCAGTTCCTACACCACCAGGAAGGTTGTTGGTAGCCTGACCACATATTTCCAGTCCACCCCAGTTACTGGTTGTGCGAAGGCCTGCTGGTAAATTACAAGTAAATACAATAGGATTAGTGCTTGTACCAATGGCATTGATTTTACCGCCACGCTGAATAATCAACGAACTTTTTTCAGTGCCACGAATAATTGTTCCAGCATTAATAGTAAGGGTTACACCAGCATCAACATAAACCCAACCATCGAGTTTAATTACTCCACTCCAGGTTTCGTTGGCAGTAATATGTGTGCCTGTAGCAATGGCAAACTGTCCGTTACCTTTGGTTAGTGTTGCATCAGGGTAAACTTTGTTTACCGGATCCCATTCGGCCCAGCCAGTTGTCCAGTTGTAAGTTCCGTCGAAAGCACCAATGTAATTAACATGATCAAAGAAACTGTTATCGATTGATGCTTCAGTATTATTAGTTGTTCCAGCATACCAGAAAGAAGCATTAAGAACAGGAGACCCTGCTGCAGGTTGGAAATTCGGACTTGCAAAATTGAAAGGATCGGTGATTTTTACATCAGAGTTGGCTGCAAATACTTGGTTTTTGCGTGAAGCTGCTTTAAACCAGGTTTCCATAGTTGCCGCAGTCATTACGGTTGCATTTGGATCCTGAATGAAATTATCGCCACGGATACCGGCAATGAGACAGTTTTGGATAGTCATCAAATCGGTTTGTGCAGCAGTTTGTGTGCCATCCGATTCTAAACGGACACCTTTGCCCCAGCCTAAAATAGTAGTGTTATATATCTGCAAACGTGAATTACGGCGGATACGGAATCCTGAACCATCAGCATGTTTGGCTTGTAAAGTTGCAGGGTTTGTTGCAGTAATCGCAGGACCGAATGCACTAATGTTGCTGAATACTGCATGTGTAAAAGGTTCTGAAGTACTTCCTGCGGCATCGTTATCCGATTCGAACGTGTTGGCGGCATCGGTGTCAACAATTGCATCAATACGAAGGGCAACGCCATACTGAACCATTCCACGATAACCGTTGTCTGTATCAAAATCGTCGTCTTCGGTTTTATACGAAATCAGGTATTTGGCATTTACAGTTCCACCGAACCATTCGTAAGCATCGTCGCCAGAATAGCTAACCTGGATATGGTCGATAGTAGTAGCACGGCCAACAGAATTTAAAGTCAAACCATTAATTTCTGATCCGGTAGCAATTTCGTATCCGGCAAACTCAATGCGGACATATTTCATTACGCCTGAGTTGTCGTTATCATCTGTCCCACCGTATTGCGAAGTGATACCACCTTCGGCTGTTCCTACGCCACCAGCAAGGTTGTTTGTTGCTTTTCCGCAAATCTCAACACCACCCCAACTACTTGTGGTGCGCAAGCCTGCTGGCAAGTTACTTGTGAATACAATAGGATTAGTGCTTGTACCAACGGCATTGATTTTAGCACCACGTTGAATAATAACCGCACTTTTCTCCGTTCCACGGATAATTGTTCCGGCATTTATTGTGAGGGTTGCACCTGCATCAACATATACCCAACCATCGAGTTTAATTAATCCGCTCCAGGTTTCATCAGCAGTAATGTGAGTACTGGTAGCGTAAGCAAACTGTCCGTTACCTTTGGTTAAGGTAGCATCTGGATAAACTTTGTCTACCGGAGACCATTCGGCCCAGCCATTTGTCCAGTTGTAAGTTCCGTCGAAAGCGCCAATGTAATTGACGTGATCAAAAAAACTATCGTTTATACTTTGAGCCGAAGCTCCAAAAGTAATCAACAACGATACAAGAATTGAAAGTAAAATTTTCTTCATGATTTGAATTTTAATGTTCAAAAAAGCATTCTTTTTTCTATTGTTCTTTTGTTTATTGTTCATAGATACAGCACATTAAAGCTTTACAACAAAACCTGCTGAGAAACTTCTGTTTGGTGTGTAATTGTAAGTGTCGACAGTAATATTGTCGGTTGGACCGTAATACTGAACAAAACGTACAGGATTATTCAGGATGTCTTTAATTCCTGCCTTAAACGTCACTCGCTTGCCTAATTCCTTTTGAATAGTCAGATCAAGTGAATTTCGGGGAAGTTCCCAGGTGTTTGGATTCTGAGCTATACCAACGTAGGCAATTCGTTTTCCTAGCCGGTTGTAATTAACGCCGATGCTAAATTTTGACGCTTCACTGGCGTAGTTTAGCCCGAGGTTAATGATATAGGGAGACTGGCCTTGCATGATTCGTTTTTTATCGCGGGCAAAGCCTTGCTGTGAGGTATTTATTTCGCTTTTAATTATCGAAGTGTTGAAAATTATAGTCAGGTTTTTCAGGTAATTCAGAAATCCGCTTGATTGTTCAAATTCGGTGAATTGCTTGCGGGCATCCAGTTCAAGTCCCATACTATAGGCACTTTTGGTGTTAAATGGTTGGTAGTCGTATCCTGTTCCGGCGGGGATTCGCATTAACTCAATTGGATCAGTAAAATCTTTGTAGAATGCTGCCAGCGAGACGATTTCGCCAGCCGATGGATACCATTCGTATCGTAGGTCGTAGTTATCGATGTAGGCGCTTTTCAGGGTATCATTTCCGTGGACAATAGCAAACATGTCGAAATCCTGATAATCAAAATTCGACATTTCCCTGAATTCAGGACGATTAATTGTTTTTCCATAGGAGAATCTGAACAGGTTTTTATCGTTGATGTTGTAAGTCAGGTTAACCGATGGAAAGTAATTAATTGTGTCGCGTGCAATATCAAAATTATTGGTATTACCTGTTTTTTCGTAGAAGTTGCTGATTTTGCGGTTGAATTTTTCAAAACGCACTCCACCGTATACATTTATCTTTTTTGAAATTGGAATTTTTAATCCGATGTAACCAGCTAGTATCTTATCTTCTCCATCATAACTGTCTTTTGCAGCAGTATTTTCGCGGTAAGTAATCCCATCCTGATTGTATGGTGCAGTTTGATCGAAATAGATATTTTCTTCAGCGAAAACTTCACTGGCCGATTTGTAGAAAATGTCGGGTGGATTGTTGTAGGCAACCGCACCTATTAATCTAGAACTAAACGCACGGTTCTTTCGTTCATATGACACGCCGGCTTTTAAGGTATAATCGGACTTACTGTTGAAAACTTTGAACAGGTGTTCAAGGTCAGCTTTGTAGTTGTATATATTTTCATTGAGGTTCAACCAAAGACGCCCACCCAAATAGGCATTGGGTACGTTTTGCATCCGGATGAAGTATTCGCCATAATGGTCACCGCTCTTGTTATTATCAAATACATAAGTTAACCTCCGATTATCGGGCTGCGAATTTTTGGTGTAACCATAACCAGCCATCCAGTTAAACTTGGTTCTTTCATGATTGAAATGCTGTTCTCCGGCCAATTGTCCTGAATAGATAAAACGACTTTCGTAACGAAGGTCAAATACACGCCGCAACGTATCTAAGGATATGACCCCTCCATTTCTAATCGTAGTGGTTTTATTGCCCATTTGGTTCAAAAGGTTCCGGAATTCCAGTTTTTGGTTGTTCCCGTATAGTAGATTCCAATTGTGGATAAAACCAACTTTTACTGATTCTTTTGACTTCTGATCGAGAAAATCAAAATCTTTAGTAAATACTTTGTTTTCAGAGTCATAATCAGCATATTCAATTCGCCTGATCTTTGTGAAATCACTGGCTGTGTTATACGAAAATGATGAGATATTGCCCAAAGAGACTTTCCCCAGCACAAAACGACGTTGTAGGGTGATGGATAAACTTTGATCGGGTAGTGGAACTTTAGATTTTGATTCCCAATTATTACTGAATAACTTCGAAATCTTTACCAGTTCAGTGGTTTTTTGCATGTAATCATCAATGCTTTTCCAGGTATAAAGTCCTTTAAAAACTTCGCTTGATGGAACTCCTTTTGGAACATCCCTTGTTCCATCGTCGTATCCCAACCAATCGGTTTTTCCGCCCTGATAGGTTTGGAATTTATTATTGAATGTGGTATGCTCAACGTATTTGGCGTTGTAGGCAATAACCAGACTGTTTTCGTCGGCGTTGCTTTTGGTCTCCACATTAATGGCTGCTCCGGCAAAATCGGCAGGTAGTTCCGGCGCCGGACTTTTATAAATCAGGATATTGTTGATCATTCCGCTGGGGATTGCATCGAACGAAAAAGCACGTTTGTCGGCTTCGAAACTTGGAGCAGTAGCTCCGTTCAGCATTACTGAATTGTATCGCTCAATTAAACCACGTACAATCACAAATCGCCCGTCGGTAATGGTAATTCCAGGAACCCTGCGAATCACTTCCGCAGCGTCTTTATCCTGAGATTTACTGATTTGTTGTGCTGAAATTCCGCTAACAATCAGATTACCTGCTTTGAGTGATGATACCATTGATACTTCAGTATTATCGCGACGTTTGGCAACTACTTTTACTTCATCAATATCAAGAGAGGCCGATTTGAGCGCGAAATTCAGTATCGTTTCTTTTCCTTCAGTTACGACTGCCCTGACAATTTGATTGTCGTACGAGATGTATGAGATAACCAGGTTGTATGAACCTGCCTTAACGTTATCGATCTGGAAATTTCCATCAAAATCGGAAGATGCTCCTTTGGTTGTTCCTTGTATAACTACTGTAGCTCCAATTAATGATTCTTTGGTGTTTGCATCAGAAATAATCCCTTTAATAACACCAGTTTGTGACTTACCTACAATCGCAATGACCATCCAAATGGCAAGCAGCAAAATTCGTTTTAGTTTCATTCAAAAAAACACTTTCGTAAAATATAGACTCAAAAATAAATTAAGCTAAATCAATGATTTTGATTTGGGTGCTCAGAATATTCGAGGCTAAGGAACTGGTAATTGGTTACAGAACGAATAATATTTGCTTACAGATGAGTTACATTTAAATTAAAATTTGTATCACTCCGAACTATGTGGCTGGAAATCAAATGGAATGTAGAATTGGGAAATTGGCGTGGAAACTAAACATGTTAATTGCATGTTAAAGATGATTTTTCCATGGAACTATGCTGACAAGGCAGAATCAATAATCGGATTGATCGTTTAAGGTGATTAAATAGGTACAGCCAGGGGTTTAATCATATTTAAATAGTTAGGTAAATCAACTGAGATATTTTTGGCATTCTAATTTAATTTTCGTTCATATTCATCCACTTTCTGCCGAATCTCCCTGATCAGTTTCTTATCCCGATTATACTGAAAAATGTCTTCAAGTTTATTTAGATTTCCCCCACCAATACCATTTGTTGATTTGATATAGCGATATTTTAAATCGTTATCGGTCATTCGGGAGTTTACTTCAAATTGATGAATGTTCCCGAATAATGAACCCAGAAGTAAAACCGAAAGGCAAACAATTGCAATCATCACTTTAGAGGATTTCCATTCGATCCTATGGTAATGTAGAACCTTAGAATCCGGCTTCTGACTGACCGTAATTTGTTTAAGTTCATTTATTTGAGAAAGAACATGTTTTTCGGATTGCATAACTGTATCAGAGATATTTCCAATTTTTTGATCCGAGTTTTGCATATATGTAGCTATCAATCGGAGTAACTGTTCCGGTATGACCGTCTTGATTTTAGTATCAGATTTTGGCTCAGCAACGGTTGCCGGAGAAGAATGATTTTCTTTTATGCCCAATCTTTCATTTAGTTTTTCATCAATTGAAGCAAGCATACCTTTGATCTCCTCAAACATCACGCTGATTATCGAGATATTGTTTCCCATTGCTTATCTGTTTATTTCTATTTGTCCACTAAGGTCTGAATCTAAAATCCTTTCTCTTTTTCTTCCTGAATTTCCGGATGGATGCAGTTTCCTCATTGTCATTGTTGTAATCTGACGGTTTTTGCAATTGGTACAAAAGATCATTGACTATATTTCCGGTGGATAGTTTCTGGTTTTGAAAATTGTTATTTGCATTATTTTGATGTTCGACCTGCATGAATTTCTGCTCCATCAATTGCAGTTGCTGGTTAATCTTGGAGTAGCTGAACTGACGGTCTACCTTTGAACCGTTGAAGGTGTAACCATTCTTATTGAAAATGACTCCCTGTATTTCATCTGATTTCCCTTTGTACTTAAATGTCACCCCAATATTCTGATCGTTCAGTCCATGAATAATTTGATCCCAATTCTGGCATTTCGGGATAATCTTTTCCAGCGAATTGTAAATCTCATATTTGGTTTTATCCGGTTCACGCAAACGATGTTGCTTCACATTTTCCTTCCCCAACGCAAAGTACAGCTCGTATTTTCGGGTCAGCTCTTTACATATCTTTCCACTTCTGAAGCGATCATTTTTGTCAGAGATTGTATTTCCGCTATTATCAATCCGGTTAAAGACCAGATGAACATGAGGATGTTCCTTATCGTAATGACGAGCAATCAGGTATTGGGTATCGTTGATTCCCATTTGTGTCATATAATTCCGTGCGATTTTGACCATAAATTCGTTGGTGAGTTTACCCTTGTCTTGTGTTGAAAAATCAAGTGAAATATGCCCGACTGGTTTGGTTAACGTTGGATTCAGTTCTAACTGTGAAATGAAACTTTGAATTATCGTCTCCTGACTTTTAAGTCTTACTCCATTACTATCTATGATCTCCGTTCCTTTGGATTGATCCAGTATATAATTAACAACTCCCTTAAATCCTTGCCCTTTAACAATTTTAGCTATCATTCTGGATCAGGTTTAAAAGTGAATCAATTTTGTCAGCAAGGAAAAAATATTCACGTCTTGCATTAAGGTATCCCTGGGCATTGGCTTTGCGCGCAATTTGATTCAGGTTGTTTGCCATTCCAGACAGTTTCCGGATGTGATCGAGTATTTCAGGAGAGTGCCTCTGAATAATCACACTATTCTTGATGCATCGTCTCATGCATTCACTGATAGTTACTCCTGCCTCCTTTGCTTTGGCTTTAAGTGTATAGTATTCTTCAGTAGCCATCTTCACGTTAACCCGGTAACCTTTTTTGATGGCTATTTCTTTGATGGGTCTGCCACTTTTATTTTGATTTTTCATTTTCATTTCTTGATTTTTAATTTAGACCAACGGGATGCAAAAGTTTTGGTCATACCAAAACATAAACTTGCTACCCTAAAAAACATGGTATTCTACTTCAGTCATGCTATGGCTTTAATCCTGATTTTTTCTTTTTATCCTGTTGTTGTATAAGCCCCTGATGACACAGGTATTCGTTTAAGTCTTTATAATTTATATAGAGAAATGAATGGTCAATGACATCTTTACAGATGGATTCCAATTTCTGAACAGCTCGTTTTCCAGCCTGATCATTGTCAAGAAATAGCGAAATACTTTTATATGATTCAAGGATGCATTTTACTTTTGGCAGGTTTGCCAATGAATTCAGAACGATTACATCTATAGGGGAATTTTGGATATTCTTCATTGTCAGGAAACTCAGGTAGTCCATAAAACCTTCGAATAACAGGCAGTGGGTTTTATTTCGTATTACCGATGTAATGTCTTTCGAGGTGCATCCCTTAAAATATTTGCTTCGCAGTTCATATCCTCCTTTATCATTTCCGAACCCCACAGCATAATAAGGTTTATTATTTACTGAATAATGAACTTCGCTGCAATGAATCCGGGCAATGTCTATACTGATCCGGCGCTCATTTATATACTCAATCAATGCCGGATTGCTGATCGATTGAACATTCTGTATCGTTATTGATGATTCCGGTGATTTCAGATCCGAATCCGGATTCTTCCGGTGAAAAGAAAAATTACTTGATGGTGTGTTGGCACTTTGGTACGTACCTACGTCCGCGCAATTGTATTTTCGTTCCAACGTTGTGATGGCTTCATGCAGGGAACAATGTTCCATTCTCATCACCAGGTCGATCAATGTTCCACCTTCATTTGCGCCGTAGTCTATCCACAGATTTTTAGAATAATCTACCTTCATACTTGCGTTATGGTCTTCTCTAAATGGAGAATTATACATTCCATAACGGGAACTTTCTTTTGCCGGGTAGATTCCCAAATCTGCCAGGTACTGCCTGATACTTATTTGTTTTATTTTCTGTAATGCCATAGTTGTCAATTTTTTGTTGTTTTGTTGTAAATGAGGTTAAAATACATGTTGTCAGAATATTACAAACGCAGCAATAGCACAACAAAAGTCTGATTTGTCGCAGTTGGAATTCAACAGAATAGAAATTGTTGTGCGTTTGTTGTGGCCGTGTTGTGGTATTAAAATTATTATCATTCAATGCTTTAAATCTAAAACTCAACATTACAACAGTATTTTATCTACCACCGATATTTCAATTTCCATATATCGTCCTTTTCTTTTCACCGGGATGAATTCTCCATCAGTGCCTATAAGATAAAAACTGTATTCACCGTTCTTTTCAGAATTCAGGCCCCAACTGTCTTTTAGTATGTTTCGAATGATGTTAATATCAGCACGTAACCCTGATTCGCGCAACACGTCCATAAGGTCTTTGGGGCAACATCGCAATTTGGTTTGTTTCAAACCATCCATTACCTCATAGCAATAAGCAGCCATTTCTATTTCAATCTTATTGGTGTTGTACTTTTTGATTTTCTGTAAGGCTGGTGTGTCGAGGGTTGATGGATGAAACCACATCCGGGATTCATTTTTAGAAGAGAGCTCTCGGCAAAGAAGAAAATTTAAGAAATGCGGAATTTCTGCCGCCATCTGTCCCCGGAGATGAATATTGTCCTTTTCAATCAGATTTATTTTGCGAACCCAAAACCGCACCTCTTCTTTGGGAATAATTATTGGATTTCGCTCATTATTGGAACAAAGAACAAATTTTGCAAAAAACTCAATCTCCCGCCGGTCTTTGCCCTTGGCCTCAATCTTATAATCGCCTGCCGTTGAAAGATTCTTGATTTTCTCGGTATCTTCCATTTTATTCAGGAGTAATTCATCTACCAACACCAACAGGCGGTTGGCCCAGTCTGCATTAAACTGGCTTCGAAAATCTTCATTCGTATTGAACGTTGCATTTTTGCCGAAAATCATTTTCAGAAATCGCAGGAATGTTGTTTTTCCAGTATTCCGCTCATTGGAAACCAGTAACAGAATCGGCAACATTTGCGTTGGACGGGTATAAAGGATTTGCAGATAATCCATGCCCAATTCGATCTGTTCCCCGAAAATATGGTTCAGAAACCCCCGGATATAAGAGAAGTCTCCCGGATACGGCACATGTAATATAGTTTCATATTGATTAAGGTATGTTCCATGCACTTGTTTATAGTGAACATGGTCGGGAATAATACAAAACCCATCGTACTTTTCGATCTCCGGAAGAGTGTTTTTGCCATAGTCCTGCCGTAGTGTTTCGTAACTCCAGGGGATTTTCTCCTCGATGTAATCGCCGCTGATGAGTGGCCTTTGTACGGTTTTATACAAAGTCGTCCCGATGCGGATATATTTTCCGCAATCTCTTATTTTTCCTTTCATAGCTTTAGCCTTTTACGTCTGGCGCTCCGTGCTAATGCCATGGTTATTCTACCAGAATCGTGCTTGGGCTTAGTCTGATTATCGGCCCACAACAGTATTTCTTTTCGGGAAAAGACCAGCTTATTTCCGTACGTTTTACAGGGAATATTACCGGTTGAGGTCAGCTTATAAAGCTTGGCCTTGGACGTTGGATAACCATGTTCTTTCAACAACTCCAGTGTGTCGTTAAGTGTGATGGTGTCAATCTGTGACGGATTGGATACCGGTTTGGGGAAAGCGCCTGAGATCGCTTCGCTTACGATTGCCCGCAGTTCGTCGGGCGTGGTTAGAATAATGTTTGACATGATACTCAAATTTAAAATTACACATAGTACTGATTGAATTTAAGTGTAAAATAAAGATGAATATAATTGAAAATCAAATAGATAAATAGCTTTACATGAATAAGCCAAATGTTGCCAAATAAGATCAAACCTCACCATGTAAAGTTTTTAAAGTCACTTTTTTATTTACTTGTAAATGCAAAATTATGCCAACCGCAACAGATGTAAAGCTGAAAAATTTATTTTATTTTTTACTCTTTTTATTTTGAAGCTGCTTCAGAATCTGGTCGGGAGGAAAGATTATTGTATCCCTCAAAACACTGGATTGAACAGGATTTACAAATTCTTCCTTAATCCACTTATCAAGAGTTGGCCGCGAGATTTTTAGCATCCTGGCTATCTCTTTTTTGGATACGATCATTTCACCATTGAGGATCTGGATATGATCCCTGTTAATCGCGAGGTATCTTTTCAGGTTGGCTATCGCCAAATCAATATTTTGAATCCGGGGAGTAATTTTCTTCTTTATGGATATTTCAATGGTTCCCATGTCATAATCCGCCAATTCGGGATTTTGCAGAAGCTCGGCCACAATAACACTATAGATTGCAGTTTGCCTGGCTGATATTTTATATTGCTTGCGACGGGGCATATTAATTCTTTAGTTTATCTAACGCATATTTCGATAGAAAATATCCTCCGGTTTTCTTTGCGCCCCTGTATTCAATCAGATTATTTTCTTTAAGAATTTTTAAATACCTTTCTATGGTAGTTTTTGCCTTTCCTATTCGCTCAATAAGTTCTATTCTATTGATTCCTTTTTGATTGTGGATAATTCTTAGCACATTTACCAATTCATTGATTATAGCTTCACTTAAAGCCCCATTTATAACCCCATTTATAGCACCACCACTACCAACAAAAAGCATATAATACTTGTTATCAGTAATTTGAATGGATTTATCTTCCCCTTTTATAGCACCATTTAAAGCGTTGCCGTGTTCCAAAAAGGCGGAATGTATCGGGAGCGTTGTTATAAAATAACTGTGATTTTCGTCTGTTTCAAAGCGAGGTTCTGGAGAGCCATTCTTTGCCATTTCTTTGCGGATAATTGGAATACCGGTTCCCCTGCCTTCAGTCATATCCAATTCCTTTAAAAAATCACCAATTCTCCGGTTTCGATACCTCCGGTTATGAATAATCCCTTTTTGTAGCTCTTCCATCTTCACACTCCGGTCGGGACCTCCCTGGTTGACAATCTCAATGCAATCCGGCAAAATCCGTATCTCAACCGGTTCCCGAACTTCCCAATTCCTATGATACAAGGCATTTACGATACTTTCTTCCAAAGCCCGGAAAGGATAATTCCATACACGTTGTGCTTCTGCCCTATCAGGCAATTTATATATCCGTTCTTTTAACACGATACTTTCTAACTGGGCAAGCGCTTTCTGTATCTGTATATAGACCGGGCCTGTTATCGCAGGTTTTTCATAAAATACAGGATCGCCCAATCCATTTGGAAATTCAACAATCTCAATTCGGGAATAAGGAAAGAATTTTTCCGGCCGATAATTAAACATCATCAAAGCAACATTTTTCGGATAAAGTAATTCGTCGGGACCACTTACTAAATCCATTGCTCTGTAAATATCATTAATGGGAGTTGTTTCGATTTGCTCGACCAATGAACTTTTCACATTCTGCAGATATTCCCTGACTAATAATGGAGAAATATCTTCAACACTTGCCTGAGTGTTAATCCTGTCATCGAATGGAGTTTGTCGGGTGAGACTTATCAATTCATCCCGTTCGTCTTTATCTGCCTGAACAGTACTTGCATACCTTCGAATATAGTAACGGTATTTCTTGTCCTTCTTAATGGTAACATCTTCAGGAACTTCGTATGGCCGTTGATTTCCTCCAGGAACCCATATTACGAGAATTGAAGCATTATCAATTGTTTCAATACTGATTTTAGGATCATAGTGAGGATTTATCATTTTATTGAATTCAACCATCTTCTTTTGAATAGAATCCAATTCATTTGTCGCAATACCGGCAACCGGGCGTTTTGCTCTTCCTTTTTCTTCTTCCGCTCCAACAATGATATAACCTCCACCAATATTTTCAAAATCATTGGCAAATGCACAAATCGTCCGGTAAATCGCCGCTGGATTCCAACCTTTTTTGTATTCTATCCGCTCTCCTTCTACGATTTTTCCAGAGATCAATTTCTCGATGTTGATGTGTATTGCCATACGATTATATTTATAAAACAAACATATTGCTTATTCTCCAAAGTTGGTTAATAAGCTTGCATTCTTTACTCGCTCTTCCTTCTCAAAAGATGCTAAATAGTTTTCTGTCGTTTTTAGATCATTGTGACCTAAGCTTTCTGAAATGTAAGCAATATTCGCTCCTGACCGTTTCAGAACCGTGG
>Ga0302296_1001271_pt1 | contig 18543 bp, 21 predicted proteins | sample III_Fen_N3_1_FD_194546 | JGI IMG/M metagenome (GOLD analysis project Ga0302296, IMG submission 194546) | Peat permafrost microbial communities from Stordalen Mire near Abisko, Sweden - III_Fen_N3_1 | ecosystem: Environmental > Terrestrial > Soil > Wetlands > Permafrost | place: Sweden: Abisko...
AACGGTTTGCCTTCTTGCAAACCTTTTAACGCTTCTGCTTCAAAAGTGTTAAAATCAAATACTGGAGTATTCATATTGTGTCAAATTTATATAAAATATAGTTTGACACAGTTTATTGTATAGACTCTAGTTTTTCCCTAAATCAATGTAGTTTGGTTCTTCTCCAACATAGGATAAGAGCATTCGGATGTAGGTTTACTCTTATTCTACATCGAAACAGTCTTAATCAACATTGTTTGGTTCTTCCTCAACATCGAAAATCGAGATTGTACCTTTTTTTGATTATCTTGCCAATTATTTTTATAGCTTTGATGTGATAAAAATGCTTGCTGATACAGAACCCGATAGACATTGTAATGTTACCAGACATAATGAAAAAAGGAAAGATGATGCAACTATAGATACAAAAACAACGTCTTTCTAATAGAATGTAATATTAAAATTACCGATTAAAATTACCGATTAAAATTGATAAATATGAAAAAAATAGTATTACTTATTTTCAGCATCCTAATTTCAATAACAGTATTAGCACAGACATCAAAGACTTTAAACTGTATTGCAGGAAATCTATCCACATTATTAAGCAATAGTGATAGGAGTTCAATTTCAAATTTAACTCTTACAGGTACTATTGATGCTCGCGATTTTAAAACAATGAGAGACAGTATGCCATATCTAGCGACTATTGACTTAAGTGGAGCTAATATTAGTGCTTATTCAGGTTATAATGGGACATATTATACGGGCTCAAATATGACATATCCTGTAAATACTGTTCCAACGTATGCTTTTTCAGGAACGTCTGTCGCAAGTGGAAAACGTAGTTTAACATCTATTGTTTTCCCAAATACACTTACTTCAATTGGAGATGAAGCTTTTTATGATTGTGAAAGCTTGGTTGGAACATTAACGTTTCCATCAACTCTAACTTCGATTGGTAGTATGGCATTTATATATTGTATAAAATTGACATCAATTATAATTCCTGAATCTGTGACTTCAATAGAAAGTTCTGCATTTACAGGGAACACTGGTTTAATATCTGTTAATTCTAATAATCCGATTTATTCGAGTGCTGATGGTGTATTATTTAACAAAACGTTTTCGCTTTTAATTAATTGTCCAACTTCAAAATCAGACAGCTATTCTATTCCTAATACCGTAAAAATAATTGGAGAATACGCATTTGAAAATTGCAATCTGTTAAATACAATTACAATTCCATCATCAGTCGATACAATTCAAGAGTATGCTTTTTGGAATTGTTCGAATTTAATTTCACTTAATATTCCTACGTCTGTAACATCCATTGCTGATTATGCATTTGTTAATTGTAAGAAATTACCATCTATAAATATACCTTCATCAATAAAGACTATTCAAAATGGAACTTTTTATGGATGTGAGAATTTGGTTTCAGTAGATATTCCTCAAACAATAACATCTATTGGAGCCACTTCATTTTATGAATGTCTTAAATTAAAAGATATTACAATTCCAAAAACAGTTACTTCAATTGGACGACTTGCTTTTAAAGGATGCAAAAGTCTGGATTCAATTAATATTCCTGACTATGTTACCAAAATAGGTACTAGTGCTTTTTATGATTGTACAGGATTAAAAGCCATTTATGCTTCACCGGTCTTTCCTGTTGATATCAGTTCCTCAATAACCGTATTCGGGAATGTTGATACCGTAAATTGTATTTTACATGTTGGTGCAGGTTCTGTTGGTGAATATAGAGCAGCAAATCAATGGAAAGCTTTTAATATAATGGAAGCCGAAAATATTTTGTATTATAAAGTTGGAGTTCCTGAACTCAATCAATCAATTTGTGTTTATCCCAATCCAGTTAAAACAAGTTTTAGAATAAAAAATGGAGGAGATGCTACTGTTCTTGTTTATAATTCAATTGGCGATTTAGTTCTAAATAAAAGAATTAATAATGATGAATTGATTTCAACTAAAAATTTATCGAACGGAGTATACATTGTTCAAATTAGAAGCAATAACTCGATGGTAACTCAAAGTTTGCTAATAGATAACTATTAGACGAAAAACAATAAAAGGAAGTAATTCCTACGATTAATGCAACAGTTCTTCATTGTGGGTTGCACGTTACAAAAAGAACTACCAATAAGACCAAGTGGCATGACTGCTAATGTTCAAGATAAAAAAGGAACACCATTAAAAGTGAGAATGACATATAGTGTACTATCTCTTCTTTTATTAGTATATGGTATTATTGGTCTGGTATTGGATGATTATTATCTGCCATGTCGACGCAGATTTGGATTACATTTTCATGGGATAAGTGCATGGTTTCTTTTTATTGCCTTTCTGAGTTTAATAGTTCACATGATGTCTGTAGTGGTTGGCTATTATGACAGTAAGAATGAAATAATCTACAGAAAGATGCGATTCGTTGCAAAGATAATCGCGATACTCAGTTATATTCTGGCAATACTCTTTATATGGATAACCATGATATAATAAAAAACAGTGGCAGACAAACTGGCATATATGGTATTATTAATTCAATAAATAATGAAATGGTTTAGAATTCTTCTGATCTTGATGTGTGTTTCAACAAGTTTGCCGGCACAAACCATAGGTGAATATTCTGTTTTCACGGCAATAGCAAAAACAAGAAATACCAAAGAACAATTCATCGTATTGCGATCGTTTGTCAAACAAAATCAACGATATTTTCTTTCAGTATCTCCGCAATCAATGATAACCCGTATTATCCGTTCCGATACCGTAAAATTGAAATCGGCGGGTTGGTCAACGATTCGTTCACAGTTCTCGTCGTCGCCCTATGTTCTTGCCTTGCAACAGACCGAACGGAATAGCGATACACTACAGGATGCAGGCTTTAAAAGATTTCGTAAAACTCAAAAAGGAATTGATTTGACCATTGATTTATGTCCGTCACATCGACCTTTGGATCGAATAGTCTTTGTCGATATGATTAAGGAATTGAGTTGTGAAGAAAAACCGGTGCCTGTTGCCATTTCGATAACCGGACTATGGATGCAGAAACATCAGAGCGATTTGGAGTGGCTCGATAGTCTTGAGCGTGTTGGCGATTTATCTATACTTTGGGTAAATCATACATTCCATCATGTTGTAAAGAATAATGAACCTTTGAAAATGAATTTTATGCTTACTCCCGGTATTGATGTACTGTCCGAAGTATTACTCACCGAACAGGCTTTACTTGAGCAACATATTGTTCCATCGGTCTTTTTCCGTTTCCCGGGACTTGTATCCGATAAAATTGTTTTTGAGAAAGTTCTGGCATTGGGAATCATTCCCATAGGAAGTGATGCGTGGCTTGCCAAAGGTCAGAAGGCAAAGAATGGAACTATTGTTTTGATTCATGCCAATGGTAATGAACCGCTCGGGATAAAAGATTTTATAGAATTACTTAAAAACAAACAGGACGAAGTGAGACATAAAAACTGGGAACTATTCGATTTAAGAGAAAGTATTGTTGATGACGAATCGCAGAAATAATGAACCGATGTTAAAGAATCTTTTGTAACACCGAAGGATTAAAAATAATAGGATGCAAATACAAAAAAGCCGTGCAGACCAAAATCTACACGGCTTTTGTATGTGAAAAGAGCAGAATATTACATCATGCCACCCATGCCACCCATTCCAGGGTTCATAGCAGGAGCTGGACTTTCTTCTTTAATGTCGGCAATGACACATTCGGTTGTTAAGAACATACCTGCAATTGAGGCAGCGTTTTCGATAGCCACACGAGCTACTTTCTTAGGATCGATAACTCCCGATTTGTATAGGTTCTCGTATTGATTGACACGAGCATTGAATCCGAAATCGTCTTTTCCGTCTTTTACTTTTTGAACAATAACCGAACCTTCAAGTCCAGCATTTTCAACGATTTGACGAAGAGGTTCTTCGATTGCACGTTTCACAATTAAAATACCGGTATTTTGGTCTTCATTGTCACCTTTTAGGTTTTCAAGAGCTTGGATAGCACGAATAAATGCTACACCACCACCAGGGATGATTCCTTCTTCAACCGCAGCACGAGTTGCACTTAAAGCATCTTCAACGCGATCTTTTTTCTCTTTCATTTCCATTTCGGAAGCAGCACCAACATAAAGAACAGCAACTCCACCTGCTAATTTAGCAAGACGTTCTTGAAGTTTTTCGCGATCGTAATCGGATGTTGTTCCTTCGATTTGTGTTTTGATTTGAGCAACACGAGCATCAATTTCTTTTTTGTTTCCACCACCATTTACAACAGTTGTTTTGTCTTTATTGATAGTGATTTTTTCTGCTTTACCAAGCATTTCAACAGTTGTTTGGTCTAAACGCATTCCAACTTCTTCGCTGATAACCGTTGCACCGGTTAAGATTGCAAGATCCTGCAACATTTCTTTTCTACGATCACCAAAGCCTGGAGCTTTAACAGCTGCAATACGTAATGAACCACGAAGTTTATTTACAACTAACGTTGAAATAGCTTCACCTTCGATATCTTCAGCAATAATTAATAAAGGACGACCACTTTGTGCCGAAGTTTCAAGAATTGGAAGAATATCTTTAAGGTTGGTGATTTTTTTGTCGTGAAGCAAGATGAATGGATTTTCCAATACGGCTTCCATCTTTTCAGGATTGGTAATGAAATAAGGTGAAATATATCCACGGTCGAATTGCATTCCTTCAACAATTTCGACTGTTGTTTCTGCTGTTTTTGATTCTTCAACGGTGATAACACCTTCTTTGGTTACTTTTTTCATTGCATCAGCAATCTTAGAACCAATTTCTTCGTCACCATTTGCAGAGATAATTGCAACTTGTCTGATTTTGTTGTCATTGGTATCAATTGGTTGTGCTTGTTTGTTTAGGCTTTCAACAACAGCCAATACAGCTTTGTCAATTCCTCGTTTCAAATCCATTGGATTAGCACCTGCTGTTACGTTTTTCAAACCAACAGAAACAATTGATTGAGCAAGAACGGTTGCTGTTGTTGTTCCATCACCGGCATCATCGTTTGTTTTTGATGCAACTTCTTTTACCATTTGAGCTCCCATATTTTCGAAAGCATCTGGTAATTCTATTTCTTTAGCAACGGTTACACCGTCTTTCGTGATTTGTGGATGACCAAATTTTTTGTCAATAACCACATTGCGACCTTTAGGTCCTAATGTTACTTTTACTGCGTTTGCTAAAGCATCAATACCTTTTTTCAAAGATTCGCGAGCTTCCACGTCGAATTTAATTTCTTTTGCCATTGTAATTTGATTTTATCGGTTTTAACTGAATTATAAAATGAAAAGAATGTCTGATTGATTTAATAGTAAATAATCAACACCATTTAAGTTGATTTCTGTACCAGAGTATTTCCCGTACAAAACATTGTCTCCAACTTTAACTTCAACAATTTCATCTTTTTTTGCACCGCCAACAGCAACAACTTCGCCTTGTAGTGGTTTTTCTTTTGCTGAATCAGGAATGATAATTCCACCAGCTGTTTTTGTTTCAGCTTCTTTTGCTTTTACAAGCACTTTGCCTGCTAACGGTCTTCCGCTTATTTGTGCCATATCTTTATAAATTTTGGTTAAACATAATTTTTATGTTTAAGTCTCTTTCATTAATTGTGCCAAGGCTAACCGACCCTTGTTTCTGTGAAAATTTGTCGTCTTATTTTTTTTATTTGTCAGTTCAAATCTGTAAATAGCAGAAAAAGATATAGCTATAGTTGGCAGGGTAGACTGACATGGTGTCAGATGATTTATCTTTAAAACAGAATGTCTGCTTTTTCCGGAATTGAATTAACAAATTATGTACTTTTGCATTCAATTTTGATTCATTATGGAAATATTTGAAGGCATTGTTGCTCTAAAAAACAAACTGGAAGAGATTAAAAAAACGGGGAAAACCATTGGGTTTGTCCCAACAATGGGAGCTCTTCACGAAGGTCATTGCTCTTTGGTTCGCCGTTCAAAACAAGAAACTGATATAACAGTTGTCAGTATTTTTGTTAATCCAACCCAGTTTAACGATAAAAACGATTTAAAGAATTATCCCCGCACTTTGGAGAAAGATAGTGCAATGCTTCATTCTTTGGGAACTGATATCGTTTTTGCTCCTTCGGAACAAGAAATGTATCCTGAACCATGCACAGAAGTCTGGAATTTCGGAATGCTCGAAAAAGTAATGGAAGGAGCACTTCGTCCGGGACATTTTAACGGAGTTGCGATAATCGTAAAAAAGTTTTTTGATATTGTGATGCCTCATAAAGCTTATTTTGGATTGAAAGATTTTCAGCAAGTCACGATAATAAAGGAATTGGTTCGACAACTTAATTACAAAATTACTATTGTTGAATGTCCTATAGTCCGCGAAAGTGATGGTTTGGCAATGAGTTCTCGAAATGCGTTGTTGAGTCCCGAAGAACGGTTACATGCAGTAAATATTTCAAAGGCTTTATATCAGGCAAACAATGAAGCAGGTTCCTTGTCGGTGAAAGAGCTTGAGAATAAAGTAATAGATACAATTAATAATGATCCATTTTTAACAGTTGACTATTTTCAGATAGTTGATAATGTAGTTTTACAACCTGTAAAGAACTGGGCAGAACCAACGACCAAAGTTGGATGTGTTGCTGTTAAGCTTGGTAAAGTTCGATTAATTGATAATATTGTTTTCTCAGTATAATTATTTATATGGTAATAGAAGTTTTAAAATCAAAAATTCACCGTGTTACGGTAACTGAAGCAAATCTTGATTATATAGGAAGCATAACTCTTGATGAAGATTTGATGGATGCTGCAAATATGATAGCAAACGAAAAGGTTCACGTATTAAATCTTAGTAATGGTGAACGTATTGAAACATATATTATAAAAGGACAACGAGGTAGTGGGGTGGTTTGTTTGAATGGTCCCGCCGCACATCGTTTTAGTGTTGGAGATATAGCTATTATTGTTTCGTTTGCATTCATGGATTTTGAAGAAGCAAAAACATTTAAACCATCAATTGTTTTTCCCGATACTTGCACAAATAAGTTGGTGTAACTTGAAGAACAAGTTTCTAAATATTGTAAAATATAGTCTTTTTAGTGGCACTGCCATTCTTCTTCTCTATTTGGTTTTTCGTGGACAGGATTTTAAAAAAATAGGGGATAATCTAGCTCAGGCAAATTATTATTGGGTTGGATTGTCTTTGTTTTTAGCGTTGCTTGCAAATATTGTAAGGGCTTATAGATGGAATCTGTTAATTCAGCCATTGGGTTATTCTCCTTCATTAGCAAATAGTTTTTTTTCTGTATCGCTTGGCTATTTTGCAAATCTTGCAATTCCTCGGTTTGGTGAATTATCTCGTTGTGGTGCATTAAATAAAACTGATAAGATTCCTGTTGACAAACTTTTTGCGACTGTTATTATTGAACGATCGGTAGATTTATTGACGTTGATTCTATTAATGGGGCTTTTGTTTCTGTTTAAATTTTCATTCTTCGGGAATTTTTTTGAAAAGGTTGTAATCAATCCATTATATCAAAAATTTGACATTCATCATATTTCGGGAGTGGTTGTCCTTTTTCTAGGTTTCTTTATTTGTTCTCTTATCTTTTTAGGGATATATTTCCGGGAATTTTTGAAGAAGATAACAGTTGTGTCAAAAGCTTATAATTTTGGCAAAGGGATTTTTAATGGACTATTATCTGTAAGGAAAATGCAACAAAAATGGATGTTCGTTTTTACTAGTGGTTTAATATGGTTTCTCTATTTGTTAATGACCTATGTCGTATTCTTTTCAATACCGGCAACCAGCCATTTGACAATGGTTGATGGAATATTTATACTCGTTGCCGGAGGTTTAGGTCAGGTTGCACCTGTTCAAAATGGATTTGGTGTTTATCATGGGATTGTTGCATCAGCATTATTGTTATATGGTATAAATTTCGAAAATGGATTGTTATTCGCTATAATCAGTCATGAATCAGGTACACTATTTATGATAATTATGGGAATAATTGCTCTTTTATATTTTTTCTTCGCGAAACGAAAACATATTCTTCATGACGCAGCTTGATTTAGTTACAAATAAAATAGTATCGTTGGACGCATTGTTAAACGTGCGACAGAAATTAAAAGCTGAAAGAAAGAAAGTCGTTTTTACTAATGGGTGTTTTGATATATTGCATCTTGGACATGTTCAATATCTTGCAAAAGCTCGTCAATTGGGCGATGTGTTGATTGTTGGTCTTAATACCGATGAGTCTGTAAGCCGAATAAAGGGATCAGAACGACCTATTCAAAAGAATGAAACACGATCAACGATTCTTGCTTCTCTTCAGTTTGTCGATTATGTTGTCTTTTTTAATGAAGAAACTCCGTTACAATTAATAGAACAATTAATTCCAGATGTTTTAACAAAGGGTGCTGATTATAAAATCGATGATATTGTGGGTGCCGAATTTGTTGTTCATAATGGAGGTGCAGTAAAAACCATAGAATTAACCGATGGACATTCCACAACAAAGATTATCGATAAATTATTGCATAATTAAGAAACACTTTTTATCTTTACCACTTGTAATATAGATATATGATAATTTCCCGCATAACAAAATACATCTGCTTTTTATTGGTCGTTGTCGTTTCCTTTACAGCATGTAAAAAACGAAAAGAACAACTGATACAAGGAAAATGGAAAATGGAAACATATACCCTTGATGAACCCACCAATCCTACGTATTGGATTTTTAAAGGCGATGGCATTTTTTCTGTTATTAATGAAAAACAAGCAGCCGGTGAAGATACCGCAGCAGGACAATATAAAATCGTAATGAAAAGTTTAGTTCTTACGCACATGGAAATCTATAATCCGGAGGGATTGAGAGGTTTGTGGCGTATTGAGAAACTAAATAAAAAGATTTTAGTTATGGCTCGAGTTCGGTTCTTAGATAAAAATAATAAATCAGATCCATATCTTCGTCGTGAATTTACTAATGTAAATTAATCTCAATGTCAAAAACAAAAACATTATTTATTTGTCAGTCGTGTGGTGCAACGTTGCCTAAATGGGCTGGCAAGTGTAACACTTGTGGTGCATGGAACTCTTTTGTTGAGGAGGTTGTTTCTCTATCATCATCTTCTGACTCGAAATCACAATTTATAGCAAAAACAAAGTCATTTGTTTTAAAGGAGATTGTTGCTGGTAGCGAAAAACGCATTGATACAAAAAATAATGAATTGAATCGAGTACTGGGCGGAGGAATAGTCCCGGGATCACTGATTTTGCTTGGAGGAGAGCCAGGTATCGGTAAGTCGACATTGCTTTTACAAACCGTCTTCCTATTGAACGAAAGGTGTTGTTTATATGTATCGGGAGAAGAAAGTCTATCGCAAATAAAATTACGAGCAGAACGAGTTGGATTTACAGAATCAAATTGCCAATTCGTCTCAGAAACACAATTGGAATCCATTCTCGGAATTGTAGAACAGATTACCCCCGAAATAGTTATTATAGATTCAATTCAAACCGTTCAAACCGAAAGAATAGAATCATCGGCGGGAAGTATTACTCAGATACGAGAATGTACGGCTGCTATTTTGAAATATGCTAAAGAACATAATGTCTCATTTATCTTGGTTGGTCATATTACCAAAGACGGAGGCATTGCCGGACCTAAAATTCTGGAACATACTGTTGATGTTGTTTTGCAATTTGAGGGTGATACGAATTACCAATATCGCGTCATTCGATCCATTAAAAATCGTTTTGGGTCAACATCAGAAATTGGAATTTTTGAAATGCAGGCTTCTGGATTAAAAGAGGTTTCAAATCCTTCGGAAATGTTGCTTTCTGGAAATTCCGAAAATCTTAGTGGTATCGGAATTGCCTCGACAATAGAAGGTGTGCGTCCTATACTTGTTGAAGTTCAGGCTTTGGTTAGTTCTGCTGCTTATGGTATGCCTCAGCGATCATCAAATGGATTTGATTTTCGAAGACTCAATATGTTACTAGCTGTGTTAGAGAAAAGAGCAGGATTTCGCTTAGCAACCAAAGATGTGTTTTTGAATATTGCGGGAGGTTTGAAAATTACCGATCCGGCTCTTGATTTAGCTGTTATTGTAGCAGTATTGTCTTCGAATTTTGACTTGTATGTCGATAAATATATATGTTTTGCTGCAGAAGTTGGATTAACTGGAGAAGTCCGTTCTGTAAATCGAATAGAACAACGAATTTCAGAAGCCGAGAAACTTGGATTTACAACCATCTTTGTGTCGAATCACAATCGAAAAGCATTATCAGGATATAAGGGAACGATACATATTATTTTTGTAGGTAAAATAGAAGATGTCTTCTCTAAAATTTTTAAAAAGAAACCCGTTGATACCGAAAATTAGTGGATCATTCCCGATGCTCTGAGTAATCCTACAATTCCTACAAAAATCCAAAACAAATTAAGTAATGAATAAGCCCTGTCGTGTTTAATAATCGAACACCAGCTTAATATGATGGCGTCTATAGTATTAAATATCCATACAAATTGAAAAGGGCTTTCTGGTCCAAACCAGCTGACTAAAGAAAAACTTGTAATTCGCATTACAACACCAACCATTTCGATCGTCTTGATGTTGTTTTTTATGAAAGTGTTTACCGCTTTTAACATCGCATTATCGTAAAATATAGAATATAAAAAAAGGAGCCTTTTAGCTCCTTTTTTTTATTAAGTTTAATCGATTTCCTTATTCAGCAACAACTTCGAATGGAATATCCACTTCGACGCCTTTGTATAGAACTACCTTTGCAGTGTAGCTTCCTAATGCTTTTATTGCAGAATCTTTTAACAATATCGTTTTACGATCAATATCGAATCCAGCTTTTGATAAAGCTTCAGCAACTTGAATATTGTTAACAGAACCATATATCTTGCCGGTTGTGCTAGCTTTAGTTCCAATTGTAAGAATAACAGATTGAAGCTTTTCAGCAACGCCTTCTGCTGTACTTTTAATTTTAGCTTCTTTGTGAGCACGTTGTTTCATGTTTTCAGCATGAATCTTTTTTGCACTTGCTAATGCTTCAGTAGCCATTCCTTGCGGAACGAGGTAGTTTCTGCCATAACCGTTTCGTACCGTTACGATATCGTTTTTATGACCTAGATTTAGTATATCTTGCTTTAATATTACTTCCATGATTTCAATTATTTTAACAAGTCTGCTACATAAGGTAATAATGCGATGTGACGAGCTCTTTTAATAGCTGTTGCCACTTTGCGTTGATATTTCAAAGAAGTTCCTGTTAAACGACGAGGTAGTATTTTCCCTTGTTCGTTTACAAATTTCTTAAGAAATTCAGGATCTTTATAGTCGATATATTTAATACCACTTTTTTTGAAACGACAGTATTTTTTCTTTTTTACTTCTACCGTGGCAGGAGTTAAATATCTGATTTCTGATTGATTTGTTGACATACTCTCTAGCTTTTTTCAGTTAATTGTGATTTTGCTCTTACTTTGTCAGCATATTGGACTGCAAATTTGTCCATTTTTGTAGTAAGGAAACGGATAACTTTCTCATCGCGACGGAATTGTGTTTCCAATACATCAATAAGTTTTCCTTCTGATTTGAACTCAACCAGGTGATAATAACCTGTGTTTTTCTTTTGGATGGGGTAGGCGAGTTTTTTTAAACCCCAGTGTTTCTTTTGAACAATTTCACCACCATTATTAGTGATGATTTGCTCGAACTTTTCAACCGATTCCTTTATCTGTGCCTCAGATAAAACGGGAGTTAAAATGAAAACGGTTTCGTACTGGTTAACCATTTGATTAATAAATTTAATGAATTACTATTTATAAATTCGAGGTGCAAAGGTACTTTTTTTTTATTTCCAAACAATATCTAAAAATAAAATATATTGTAAAGAATAGGAATAAAATCTAAAAACTGTCTGATTTGAACAAAAATCAATCAAAATTGAACATAAAATATTTAGGTTTGAGCGATTTTAAAAATAGTAAAATAGCTTTCTTCGAAATTTTTGATTCATGCTTTATTGATGTTTGTTGAATTCTGTTTATAAATAAGGGGTGTCCTTCATAAGTGTCGATAAATAAAAGGACATCAAATTTTATTTTGAAATTATGGCTGTTTATATATCTGCTTAACGATTCTATTTCACCCCATTTATCTATGATTTCGAGACCTGTTTCTTTACAAATATAGTTTTTGCCGTTTTGTTTTTTTACTAAACGTAATGTTATTCCAATAAATTCTTCGGAACCATCCACTACTTTAATGACGATGTCTTGCATAAATTGAAATTTCAAATCATAATTAAGACAACCATTGTTTAATTATCCCCTTGTCTTTTGTTGACAATGGTTAAGAAAGAAATGAAAACTACCGAGGAAAGTAAAATTATGAGAGTGCGAAAAAGAAAAAGCCTCTTTGTTTTAGAGGCTTTTGAGGTGAGGTCTCTGGCGGATTCGAACCGCCGTGAACGGTTTTGCAGACCGGTGCATAGCCACTTTGCTAAGAGACCCTCTTGGTATTATGAGACGGCAAAGATAAAAAAAGATTATTTAATTTTGCAATGCTTGTTTAACTAAAATTATTTTGAAAGGGTTAAACTTACTTTTTCCAGTTTCCCTCCTAGTGGCGGATTACATTTTGAAACAGTTACCGTTGCGGTAATGATCTTAGAATTATATTGTTCATAAATGGTGTCCAATATTCGCAGACAAACATGTTCCAAAAGATTTGATGTAATTTTCATCTGTTCTTTAACCAAATTATAAAGCGATTGATAATTTAATGCTTCGTCAATATTGTCAGACTGGGATGCTTTGCTAATATCGGTAGTTACTTTTAACTGAACGATAAATCTGTTTCCGATTATTTTTTCTTCTTGGAAACAACCATGATAGGCTGTAAATTCCATGTTTTCAAGTTCTATAATTCCAATCATTGTCCTTAAATTTATGGTGCAAAGGTAGCTTAAAAGATATTATTGTTTTCTAAAAACAGTACTGTACTATCTAAAAAAATATGTACTTTAGCTTTTGAAATATGTACGGAATCTTTGAATTAGCAGAAGGTAAATATATTCGTCATAGTTCACATACAGAGATGTCTGCGGGTTACTTAACAAAATGCAATTATGATACAAAAATTTAAATGTACGTTGGCAATTGTTGTATTACTTTTTCTTACAATTCAATCATTCGGACAAGATTCAACAAAATTCTTCTTTGACGAGTTTAAACTTTCAGTAAATAGAACGTTGTTAAGTGATAACAATACAAACGATAGATATGGATTTGGTCTGGGAGTGTATCATTCGTTCTTTCAAAAGAGTATTCCGAATATAATTTTGGGATTTGAATATAACTTTACAAGTCAATTAAAAAAACAAATGTATGAGGCTCATTACGAGAATTCTTCAAATGTGACATATACAATCAATTCTATATCCATTCCTATAGGATTAAGGATAAATATTGGCAAGACGATAAAATATTTTGCAGAAGTTGGAGGTTTTGTTGATTTAGTAATTTCCTCAAATCGTAAAGGTACAATGACAACTTATTATCCTGATACCCTAAGTAAAACGTTCGCCTTTAATGAAAATGCAAAATTATCGAATATATATGGTGTTTATTTGGGGTTAGGCGTGCGTATTCCGATTTCAAAATATGAATTGATTATTGCACCCGATTATAAATTTGGACTTAAGCCATTAGAGTCTTATCATGATGATATAAACAATGCATATTTAAGAATTACTGTAGGTTTAAAAATATAATATCAGCAACTAATAAGCTGAAGACAAGACAATGGTGTTTTAATATATCTTTAGCCATTAGAAAGCAAATAGATACTAGATCACAAACTTAGTATAAATATCAGATAATTCACTTTCCTAATATTACTGAGAGACGAAGCATAAACTCCCCAATTGGGTTAATAAATATTTCTGTATAGAAAAAGGAATCATTCAGTACGTAAATAGGTTCTACAACTTGTCTTTAGGTTAAATAATTGTTAAGTATAAATTAAATTTTTCGATATGAAACAAATACGTTTATTTCTTTCGCTTCTCATTTTATTGGGGACGTGTTCGCTATCGACTCATGCACAAAACATGATTGTCCAGAAAAAAACTAATATAGAGTATGCTAAATTATTGTCGTCTTTGCAAACACTTGTCTTTGCAAACGGTAATGTATTAATAAATTATAAAGGCGATTCCACGGAGACATACGGTATTTCAGACATACGGAAATTATATTTAAAAGATGTTGTGTATATAACCAACGTAGACACAAGCAGTACTGACGATGTCGACAGTACGTTCAAAACAGTGATCAATACAATTGCCAAAGGAATCACAATTTATCCAAATCCTGCTGGAGATTATATTCATATCACGAATCTTTCTGAAAATGCTTCGACTATTAGCATATATAGGATGGATGGCGTAATGGTGCTACAAACCGAAGCTTCGTCAATCGAGGCATCTATTGATATAAGCAATCTACCAAAAGGACTTTACTTGGTAAAAGTTAATAATCTAGTTTCAAAATTCTGTAAATTATGAAAAGGAATCTCATATTTTTATTTTGCTTGACTTGTAGTGTAGCACTATTTGGCCAAGATGAAATGTATATCCATACAAAGAACAACGTTACTTATGGAGCATTACTTTGTAATATCGATAGTATATATTTTAGTGATGATAACTCGACTGGATATTTTAAAATTGGAGATACATTGGCTCAGTATTCATTATCGAATATCGATAGCATTTCTTTTGGAGCAAATTCCACGACGGTTACCATAAAATATAACGGATCGTCTGTTACGGTAGTCAATCCTCTTGCATTCGAAGGAGTGACGGTAACTGTTAATGGTGCGGATGTAACGATTAATTCAACTATCGAAGCCAGGGATGTTACCTATCGTTTATCGGGAACAACAACAGATGGGTTATTCAAACTTTACAGTAATAAACGTTACGATCTTCAACTCGATGGTGTAAATTTATCAAATGCCGATGGACCTGCAATAAATATACAATCGAAGAAAAAAGGATTTGTTACTTTGGTTGACGGTACATTGAACACACTTTCCGATGGAATAACATACGCAGCATCAACCAGTGGTGCCGCAACAGCAGAAGATCAGGATGCCGCCTTCTTTAGCGAAGGCAAACTGGAATTCCATGGTTTGGGATCATTGACTATTATAGGAAAAGGTACGGACAAACATGGTTTAGGAACAGATGATATTGTAGAGATTGATAGTGGAACTGTAACAATTGTAAGTGCCGCAAAAGATGGAGTTCACGCAAAAGATGGAGTTAAAATAGAAGGTGGAGTTATAAATATAACAGCAACATCCGATGGTATTGATGGAGCCAGTGGCCCTGTTGAAATCACAGGAGGAACTATTACCACAACTAATACATCCGCAGATGTTAAAGGTATTACATGCGATACCGTAATAATTATATCAGGCGGTACTATTACCGTAAATGTAAGCGGTAGTCAGTCAAAAGGAATACAATCGGCACAGGCGATGACTCTTAGTGGTGGTACCATTACCATTAATGCATCGGGGAATGTATCGCTTGTTGCATCAGATTCCGGTTACGATCCTTCATATTGTTCGGCTATAAAAAGCGATTACCCCATAACCATTAGTGGTGCAAACATTACCATCAAGAACACAGGAACAGGCGGGAAGGGAATAAAATCGAACAGTAATATAACAATGACGAGTGGCACAGTAAATATTACAAATACGGGAAATGGATCGACCTATACAAATACATCAGGAACAACAGATGCTTATTCATCAATAGGAGTGTCGTCCGATGGAAATATTGCAATTGTTGGAGGAACATTAACAATAATCAATTCGGGAACAGCAGGTAAAGGCATCACTACCGACGGGACATTGACCTTTGGTGATGCTAGCAATTCTCCCACAATAAATGTAACCACAAGCGGAACCTCCATAACACTTTCCACAAGTGGTTCAGGGATGGATCAATCTACCGATAAATCTTCACCAAAAGCAATTAAAAGTACAGGTGCAATTACCATAAACAATGGAACTATCACTATTTCATCGGCTGATGATGGAATTAAATCGGAAGCTTCGATAACAGTCAATAATGGAATAACGACAATCACAAAATCGTATGAAGGATTGGAAGCTCCATATATTACCATAAATGGAGGGACAGTGAATGTAACTGCAAGTAACGATGCTATTAATGCAACTCAGGGAACCGTTAGCGGTGGTACAGAATTGAATGATGGCAGCCTTTTGAAAGTGACCGGAGGAACTTTGGTAGCATCAGGGTCTGATGCAATAGATAGTAACGGGAACATCGAGATAGATGGCGGAACGGTAATTTCAAATGGACCCAATAGTGGTGTTGAAGAAGGTGCTGATTTCAATGGAACGTTTAATATGAACGGTGGTTTCTGTATGGTAGCTGGTTCAAATTCAAATATGTCGAAGTCAATGAGTACGACTTCAGGACAATACAACATTTACATTACTTCCAGTGCGATGATTTCATCGACGACACTAATCCATATTCAAGATGCAAGCGGTAATGATGTCGTAACATTTAAACCCTTAAATGGTGGATATAAATTTCTATTCTCATCATCTGCATTAACAAAGGGTTCTAAATATTATATTTATACCGGAGGAACCTATACGGGAGGAACTTCAAATAATGGATTGTATACAGGTGGCAGTTATTCTGGTGGAACATCGAAAAAGAATTTTACTATTTCAAGTATTGTTTCAACAATAACATTCTAATATTCTTTTTCTCACAATAAAAATGCTGTTTGCAGTTATATGCAAACAGCATTTTTATTTATAGCTTAACGATTAATATAAAAAATATGGTAAAGTGATGTAAAATAGTCTAATAATGAGTCTGTTTGTGTAAAATACATAGTACATTTGAAATCATAAAATATAAGTTTTATCATTTTTAAATAAAAATATAATCACAATGAAATTTCTATTCTTGTTTCTGACATTGATATGTATGAATAGCTATGCTCAGAAAATAACTCCAGTATATAGTGGTACACTTAAGTACACAACTATTGATATGTTGGACTCTGTAAAAAATGAGTTCTCCGAAATGCTAAACTACGTTTATTATTGTCAGCGGGGAAATGTAAACGTCGGATTCAGTGGTCTGCCTTATTATTTGTCAAAAGATAAAGGATTGGTTGTAACACCCGACAGTGTGTCGTTTAATCTCTCGAAAAAGATAAAATACAGCTTTTTGTGCAAAGGAAAGCAAGAGATTAAGATTGTAGAATATTCTTTTCTCGGAAAAGTGTACATAATAGAGCTTCCAGGCATAGAAGTGGTCTGGCGAATTAAGGATCTTGAATCTGCAAAGAAATTTGCAGATGATCTGCTTTACTTTCAATACATGAAAGATTTGGCAAGTGTAAAAAATGGATCAACCAATATTGCCGATATACTTAAAAACGATAGTATTATTAAGAAAACGACAGAATTATCTTCGGTAAGTAATGAATCAAAAGTTGTTGATAATGTAAACAATGCTAACACCCCCCCCAAAAAAGTATCGTTTAATCCTATTTTTAGAATTATAAAGCCAATACCCAAATGGATTTGGGCTACAGCTATAACACCAATCAGATCGCCTTCGAACTTTAAAAGTGAATATGGAAAAATAACAAACTGGGGTTTTGGTTCCGGGCTCGAAATGCATCTGAACGATGGAATCACGCTATTTTTCGATCTTACAACTTATAAATATAAGCTGGAAATAGCCGAAAAAGGCGAAACCGTTCATCCGGCTCTTGGAAATGCCGAATCGGCGGACGTTAGTTCTCTAACACTCGCTGATGGAGCTAAATATTCAAATAATACAGGTTCATTACGATTGGGAATAAAATATAATTTTTATAGGGAAAAAGTCTGTCAACCTTGGATTGGATTTGCTTATGGTATGAATGTGTGGCAGGTAAAATACCTGACATGGGATGAAAAGAAAACGTATGGAAAAGCAAATGGAACGCAGTGGAGACCAGCAATCCTTGCCGGAATAGATTTCAAAACAAAAGATATGGGGACGTATACCTTTTTCTTCGAAGCTATAGGAACAACAGCCCAATATACAATGAAAAACTTATTCGGTTTAGGCGATTATGACACCCATGGTGCCAGTGCCGAAATGGGATATCCAACTCCAAGAATAGGACTTAGTGTCTCATTTTAAATGATAGAATTATTCATCGTAACTAGAGGTTCATCTCAATGATAGGATTGTCTCCAGAATGAAAAAATAATGCACAAAAAAAGTAGGATTGCCACCAGAAATAAAAAATATTAGGAAAAAAGGAGTCTATACAATAAACTGTGTGAAACTATATTTTATATAAATTTGACACAATATGAATACTCCAGTATTTGATTTTAACACTTTTGAAGCAGAAGCGTTAAAAGGTTTGCAAGAAGGCAAACC
>Ga0302296_1001272_pt1 | contig 18522 bp, 27 predicted proteins | sample III_Fen_N3_1_FD_194546 | JGI IMG/M metagenome (GOLD analysis project Ga0302296, IMG submission 194546) | Peat permafrost microbial communities from Stordalen Mire near Abisko, Sweden - III_Fen_N3_1 | ecosystem: Environmental > Terrestrial > Soil > Wetlands > Permafrost | place: Sweden: Abisko...
GGTACCGGTAAAACTTCAGTTACTGACAGGTAATTGTCGCTCAGATAGTGCGTTTCGGCGCGGTCGAAAATGGCCTTACCAATGAGTAAAATCAGATCTTCGGAAGCCAGCATCACTTTCACGCTGATTTTGTCGAACTCGTTCGATTTGTAGTACGAACCTGTTTGGGTGCGTAATTCTTCGTTTCCGTTGCTGTTTTTATTGAAAATCATGGCTATACGTTTGAAACGGTGCGATCCGTTGGTGCAACATTCTCTTCTTTCATCACAATTTTGTGATAGAATCCCAGGCGGCACTTTTTAGCGGGCCACATGGCTTCAATACATTGGTTGATCGGTTCAAAAATGACCTCTTCCGGAATGGTGGTGTCAGATGCCAGGTATAATTTAAGCGCGTAAAGCATTTCGGATCCGGAGGCTGATTTACCGTTCATCATCATGTTTGAAAGTGCCGGGTGCAAGCCAATTCCTGAAGTGGTGGCGGCATCGGCTTTATCTGATATCAGTATTTGAGCTTCAATGAAATCTTTTGTTTTCTGGTCGATGGCTTCAATCTTCCAGCTTACAATTGCCTGCGCTTCATCATCCCAGAAATCTACCGTTTCAATGAATTTGCCCACATTCTTTTTCCCGGATAGAACTGCCGAAATCGACCTGAATGTTTCTGTTTTCAATTCCTTCAGTTTCTCATCAATGTACGAATCAGGTTTGCCAGGGAATTTGATTTCAAGTTTATCACGTTTTTCAGCCCAGTAAGCGCCTGGTGAATGAATATGATGGGTTACCATTAATCCCTGATCAGATAAATATTTCAGGGTGTCCGGAACATCACTCGACCGGTTGATCCATTTACGGGATCCCCAAAATGCCGGTATTGAATAGAAGTTATGAGCGAACGAGTAAGAGTTGTGGTAGCTCATTGAAGCGCCAAGGCCAAACGGATCGTATTTGTCCCAAATCGGCCAGGTCTTTATTCCTGTTCTGGAGCAACTGTTTTCGAAATCGCCTGTAAAAATGTTTGGAACATCTTCCAGTCGACGCGAATCGACCCATGCCAAACGTGCATCAGTTCCCGGGCATACTTCCAGAACAAATTCAGGATTGCGACCAATACGCGCGCCACGGCGGAGATATCGCTTTACAAATATTCCCTTGAGATATTTGTATTCAACGGTACTCATGTCGATGAAACGGCGGTAATTCCACGATTTCAGCCAGTCCCATATTTCCTGATCGAAGGTCCATTTACGAACAATATCATCATTAACCACATTATCGACATACAACTGCGGACCCTGACCATGGAGTAAACCCATTTCGCGCTCAAGGATGCCCGGAGCAAGGTTGTTTTCTTCCATCATGTTCCGGATCACGACCGGCAGATTGTTGTTTGAGCCGTATGGAACAATCTTTTTGCCTCCAATAAGATCGGGGTATGCTTCCCATTGTACTCCGTTATCACTCAAAACAAGCGTGCTCCACATATCGTCGGTAGTTCCGGCGCCGGTATAAAACGAGAATACACCAACATCCGGGATGTTCATCACTCCGGAGTCGCCTTTTACAATCACATCAGGTTTATTTTTCATTCCAAATCAATTTTTTGTCCGTTAAAAATCATGAGTAAAGGCTGATAGAATTGGCGGGCTTCTCCGGTGGCAAGGTTGGTGTAAGCTTCCATCATTTCGGCATTCCGGTTCTGATCGGAGTTTGGCCGGGCGCGAAGCCTGGCACGGTCGACCGATACCGGACCGTCAGATTTTCCGGCAGTTTCCGAGTAACCCATAAAAGTCATGGAGAATTCGCCACCCTGTTTTGAGATGGTCCGCATTTGGTCTATAGCTTCGTAAACTTTCATGATACTAAGCTATAGCGCGGCAATCGAGGGTAAAAGGACAGATTTTAAAACTTGGCGATCAATGGGATTTCTTTGCGACGGTCGCCAAACATCACGCTATCCTGATCTAAATGTTCTACCAGCGTGGGTATTGCAGTGTACATTTTCCATTTTCGCCGGTAAATTTCAAATGAATTTCGCCTTCCTATACCGCTCGATGCCGGATAGGATTTCACTTTTCCGGATAACCATTGTTTCATCGCGGCCAAAACTGCGGAGGTCATGTAAAAATTGCCATCAACCCAGGCCTGATCAATGAACTGGTAAGGGCCAATCTTTACGGCCTTACTTTTGCCTCCAGTGTAAAAATCGGAATTGCGTTCTGGCAGATAAATCGGACTTAAAACGAAGTGATCAGTCTCAGTTTTCAGTGTGCTGATCCGGTTTTGAAGTTCATCGTAAAAGTTTGAGCAGGGAAAAACATCATCTTCAATCACCAGGCATTCATCGTGAACAAATTGTAGCATGATTTTAAACATCATTACATGACAAGCTTTTGGTTCGCCTTTAATGCCGGTAAAAACTAAGGTTGTATCTTCAGGTAAATTCAGTTTTAAATATTGTTCTTCATTTTCAGGCGTCGAATTGTTGACGAATCCAATCACTTCAAATCCTTCGAGCCTGGATACAAGCCGGGCAAACAATTCGGGACGGTTGCAGGTGGGTACCAGTGCGATCATTTTTTTATTTAAAGGTACCGGAAGTAAAGTAAGCGGTGAAGGACAAAAAAAGCAGCCCGGGAGCTGCTTTGAAATAATAAAGTTTTGTAGGATCAAATGGAGGTATATCAGGCCTATCTGGAACTTAAAAAAAAGAAGTTGCAGTTAAATTCCCGTTTTCGTCTTTTGATAAATGAATTTTATTGAATTCTCCTGGCCTAACATTTTTACCTGAATTTAACTTTACCTTATAGATCAAACGCTGATCCTGGATTTCAGGATAATTCTTATGAAATAAAACAACTTCCATTTCATAATTTGGAATGACTTCAATATCACGGAAATAAATTTTTCCTTCAGGAGATCTATGTGGCCATATTCCGAAAGCGTTTTTGTAGCCTTCAGTTAACAGATCAATAAAAACCTGAGGAGCAGAAATTTTAACATGGCTTCTATCTCCATAAGTGAACTGTTTTAATTCATGATCACAATCTTTAAAGATGCGTTCAACCAATTCAAATGCTTGTTCGTGGAGTTCTTTCATAGTTCAAATTTATGAATTATTGTTCTGAGAGAGACCATTCAATAAACTTTTCTTCGTCAATACTTCCTTCAGCGGCGAACTGGTGAGCTGCTGTGGCGTGCCAGGGAATTGCCCGGCCATCAGGCAGGGAGATTGTTTCGGGTTCCAGGCCCATTTCGGAAATTACTTCCCAGGCTACTCTAACGACTTCGATTAATTTTTCTGATTCTACCTTGTAAATCAGTTTGAAAGCTTGTTTTTTACTCATGGTTGTGTAAGCATTAAATGAAACAAAAAGAGCCACCGGGTGCTTACACAACCACGAACAGGCCGAAACCCGAAAGAGAGTTGATCCCGATAGCTCTATATTTAAAAATCTCGTTGAAATTGCATTAAAGGCGAATTCCGAAACCCTGTTGTGTTGTGTAAGCGTTACAAATGTATGAATACATAATTGAATAACAATATGTACTATCTATTTTTTTTGTGATCGAGTTCATAAAGAAGTGATCCGGGCTGTGGCTTTTGAATTTCGAGCAGAATTGAATCAATTTTCATTTGTTCCTTCATATCTTTTTCGAGCTTATCAATTCTGGCTTCGAGCTTTTTCTGATTTTCTTTTAATTGAGAAATTTCATTGCCATTACTGCAGGACACCAAAAATAAAACAACTATGACTATCAATATTTTATTCATCTCAATTAAAATTTAAGTGCAAGTCCTAATCCAGAAGATGAAGGAACTAAGGTAATTTTGCGCTCTGCATCAAGTGCTTTACCTGCCTTTATTAATTTAGAATGTCCGATAATTGTTAGTACCAATCCACCAACAGCCGTTGTACCTCCAATAATTGCAGCTGAATTATTGATTTCACCGCTATTCATGTCAATTACAGAAATTGCAGATCCCGTAATTGCAACACCTATTCCAACCAGATAGCAGGTTCCTGCCTGCCTTAAATAATCACCGGATGATTTTTGTGCATATTTTTGTGATTTAGCTAATTTTTTACCATTCAATTCAAATAAGTAATTTTTCTGAGCTTGAAGCAAAACAGAAAAGCTGCAAAGAAGGATAATGAAGAATAGTTTTTTCATGTGATTGATTTATGGTTTCTGCAATATACGGCGATTTAACAATACGAGTCAAGCAGAAGCCCCTTTTTGTAAGGTTAAATTTGAATTGGGATTTAGTGAGAGAATTTAATCGTCAAAAATCAGATAAATAAATACGGTAGAGTGCCGGTTTACTGACAAAGGAAGGAAACATTGACGAAGAAAATAAGGCGAAGCCTGGCGGCACGGAACTCCTTTTTGAGCGCGCCGGGGAATGGCATATAAGCCACCCCTGCGATTGAAAATAATTACATTAAACCTTCATCCGCAAACGAAAAATAAGATTCAGAAGTAATAATAAGATGATCTAAGATTGCAATGTCTAGCACTTTGCCGGCCTCCTTGATTTTCTTTGTCAAATCTTTGTCGGCTTCGCTCGGGATTAGATTTCCTGACGGGTGGCAATGGCTTAAAATTAAACTGCATGAATTTGATTTCAATCCGGTTTGCATAATCATTCGAACATCGGCAACCGTACCACATAAACCACCTGCAGAAATTTGGCAGAAACCCAAAACGTTATTATTTCGATTCAGGCATAGGATATAGAAAAACTCCCGATAATCCAGACTTGGAAAAATATCTTTTAAATAGCTGTATGCATCGGCAGATGTAACCACTTTAGGCAGTTCGGATGCTTTATATTTTGGCCGGTAAATTATTTCAATTTCGGCCAAAGTTGGAATATTAGTATTCATCGCCTGAAACGGTTTCAAGTTCTGGCTCTGGTTCTGTCTGTGTCTCCGGTTCTGCTGCCGGTTCTGGTTTGTAAACCTGTGTATTTGCAAACAGGTAACAAACAGGCCAATATTTATACTCCTCTGGCTCGTTTGCTCCTTCGGGTACCTGTTCACCCTTGCGAGGTTGCCCCCAGATTAAAAAGGCTGTTTGTCCTTTGCGAACTGTGGCGCCTTCGTCCTTCCATTGCCAAAAAGTTTTAAACTCTTCAATCTCGGAGTTAGTCTCCTGATAGATTTCTTTTAGTCCTTCGTTAACACTGTCGTAGGCTCCCGATTTTACGCCCATCCGGACAAATCGAGAAAGCTCAATTAACTCTTTTCTTTTCTTCAAATATTGTTCTTTCCGTGTTGATTCTGTATCTTTGCTCATGATGTCAATTTATTGATGTTAAACAAATTTTGGATTGAAAAGGGGGAGGGATACCCCCTTTTCGCTTTTACTTAGGCTTCAATTTCCTTTTTCAATGAATCCCTTTTGCTGTCAATCTTTCCGATAATAAAGGCAATGAGTTCACCAATAATAACCGGATTTTTTAGCGTGTAAACTGCTTTTTTACTGTACTGGCTACCGCCTTCGATGTTCAGATAATACTCTTCACTCTCAAATTCATTTGCTGCAGCAATTTCAGAAAGTTTGTCCAGGTGATTGGAAAGAATTTCTTTGTCTGTGTCAAGCTTTGAAAGTCTGCGGATCAATTCATTTTTTTTGTTGAAATACTCGACCCGTGTTTTTAGGTCTGTGGGAATTGCTGAAAGCCTTTTGTTAAGGTCCTCGATAACTTGTTTTAGTTCCTCTGGTGTGGGTTCTTTTGCTTCCGGTGTTTCGGTTGAAACTGGCAAAGCTTTTTGCTCTAATTCTGGGGTGTTCTCTCCCTTTTGCACCTGAAAAGGCGCAGTAACTTTTTTTACTACCATGACATTAATTTTTAAATGTTAAACAAATTGGATTTGGATAGAATCAGATTGGTTTCCCTCTCATTTTCTAATACTAATTTACATCTTTTTATTGACCTGTGCAAATTTATTATTCATTCAAAGTATTACAAATCAGCATATTAAAAACAAATTGACACATTTAAACAACTGGCTTTTTATCAATTGCACGAAAAAAAAGTTTTCATCAAAAATCAGATCAGACATTGAGTTAAGCGATTTAAAGCCATTTATCAGCCTCTCTATTAAGAACCATTTCAAATAACAAGCAAAATCATAAACCTGAAAAATTTATCTGGGGCAACTTCCAAAAATCATCCGGCAAAATCAACCTCAAAAAATCGCATTCGGGGCAACTTCCAAAATCAACCGGTCAACAAATCGCCATCCAGCAAAAACCGAAACCAGTTAAATTATTGATAACCAGACCAAAAACCAACTAAAAAATTTTCAATTTTTTGTTGTTTGAAGGTTGACTCCGAGCCCGCCCTCAATCGTGCTTGCAGTCGCAAAGGGTCGCGATGGCCGGAAATATGATAAACCGCCTGACCCTCAGGTTCGTAAATCCAACCTGTTTTAGGTTGGGGGTGCATGGATACCATGCCCCTCTTTTAATGTAATAGGGGTAACTTTTATTTATCCCACCGTGGATAAATCACCTGAGCTTTGCTTGCGTATGCCCTTGTTTAGGTTGAGCCATTGTTTGCGACACATCAGATACTTGAACGCATCAGAGAAGTTGGTTGAGTCTTTGGGTAGCTTATGAATTGGTAGGCCTTCACTCTTCTTATCCTTGACAATCATCTTACGATTGTTACGTGTAACAACCTTTGAAGGTGCCTTCTCAAGCGAAGACTTGAGACATGGACAGTTGAACTGATCAATACACACAACAGGCAGAGCAGTGTTAGTCTCAGATAGCAGATCGATCATGAAGTTATACTCAGTGTTTGAATGAATGGTAGCCTGTCCAATTGACCGAAGTATAACCTTCCAGCCAGTACGTTTGCCTTCCTCATTCTTTTCAATTGCTTTCTTTATTTGAGATGCAAGGTCCTGTCCTGATTTGTTGTAGTTGTTACCAGCACGGTCATAGTACAGATTAAGAGTCTTCTCTTCGTGTGGTTTGAAGTACTCAATGAACTGATCTGCTAACTGTCTGATTGAATTAGGTGGTAATGTATATAACTCTTTCAGTAAATTATAGTCTCGTTTCTTTCCATCCTGGGCAATGATCATGCTCATCATGTTACCGAAGTCCATACCGGCATCAATGGCTTTTGTCTTATCCAACTTAGCCAGGATCCTGCAATCTTCTGTATCCCGGATCCCGAAATAGTCACTCCAGTGTGCATCGGCCCCATCCTGATAGAAATGCTTTTCTGTAAGCTTTGAATAAAAGCGATTGCCGGCCATTAACTTTGGCTTCAGTGAAAGGATTGCCTGTGCAACGTCTTCCAGATCTGTTTCGAACTCTTCAGAGAAGAAATCAACTCCTAAAATATCGGCATTGATGAATGAGCTAGCCACCCAAAAGAATACAGATTTCTTTCGAACCTTTCTCCAACGCGCTTCCCATCTATCTAGTTTACGCTTGACAATTGCCAATTCTTTGCGGTCGCCTGAATCTTTAGCGATTACATATTCTTTTTTGATGTCATTGTAAACAAATCCAACTTTCAGGATCCGAACGATTTGTTTAACGTCCATTCTTTTGCGATGCTTCAGGATCCAGTCATGCTCACCGATCAAATTCTTATTCGGCATGTCGGTGGTAAAAGTCTGCGAGCGATAAAATGGAGATTGCCCGTATCTGACCTTAAATCCGCGAACGGCTTTGGTTAATTTGGCAATCTTATCTTCTCTGAAGAATTTTACTTCATCACCAATAATGGCAACGTAAGATTTTCCGGCTGCTGTTGATGGCCGGTCAAGTGAAATAAAAGTGAGGTTAAAACCATTGAAAAATATAACGGTGTGTTTGTAGCTGGAGATAATATTAATTGGCTTTTCTTTCCAATGTTCGAGTGGTTCTTTTTCAACCACGTAATGAATGTCCTCTTCCCATCCCAGGAGGCGCAAACCTTCCTGCATGGTTGGCCAAACATTTTTCTGAAGATTTGTAAACGTATCAGCAACCAGGGCAACAGGAGCTCCCGGCATATCGTAAACCATTTCCTGAAGCCGTTCAGCCTGAAACGCGGTTGTTTTGGTCGATCCCCGGCCACCAATGAAATAAAGTGATCCGGGCATCATTATTCCACTGGTTTGCGCCAACCAGTTCATGTAACGGACTTCAACGTCCGGACGGTCCAGATCAATCTTCGTCGGTTTGGTCATTGAGCATCTCAATAAAGTCAATATCTTCAACCATTGCTTCCTGTTTCCAGCGTTTTTTGTCCGCGGCTGACTCATCCAGTTCATCAATTTCTTTAGCCAGGGCATTGCGGTCGATTGGTGGTAATTTGGCCTGAACCGGGTTCATGGTGTAAATCTTGATTGGCCGTTCGTATAATTCTTTTGGAATATTGATCGGGTCGGGCTGATCCAATTGGCGGGCTTTGTAGCTATCCCAAAGCAATGCCCGGTAAACTTCAAGATCTTTGATACAGGTGGCTCCCTCCAACGCAAGTTGTGCGGCCTGTTCAAATTGTTCGGCTTTCAGGTTACGTGCAGCACGTTTATCTATAATTTCATCGGAATAGAACAAATTGATTGATTCCTCGAACATTTGTTTGGCACGATACAAACTGATATCAAACGGCTTTTTACTGAAGAAGGCAATCGTTTCGTTGATCCCATACCGGCGACGCATCGAGTTCATTTTGACAAGGATGTCCAAATAATCAATCTCATCCGGAGTAAGATTTGATTTGCTGCCGGTTTCAATGTATTCAGCAATTTCATGATAGCGGCTTATTTCGAACTTATTCTTTGCCATAAATAATCCTTTCTTTCAATTCCTGAAATCTGATTTGAAATCGTCGTTTGTCAAGGCGCTGCGCCTGGGTGGCATTTCCTTCATTGGCTGCTTTTTGAGTGGCAATCGTTTCGTTTGCTTCGTTCACCAGGATCCCACGCTCATAATGGAACCTGATCCGGCTGTCCTCACGGTAAAACTCCTGCAGGAATGTTTCCCGGTCGATGCCAAAATACATGGCAACCTTTTCAGGAGTATAGCCAACTGCGGCAATGTATTCAAGGGTTTCAACTTCATTAAGCGGAAACCAAAAGGGCCATTCACTTAGTATATCCGGTTCTGAATTCATAAATTCGTTTTGATCTCATGAAAATGTATTGTTCCTCTGCGCTGTTTTCCGAAAAGTTTCCCGATCCTTCGATCACATAATGAGCATCGCCCACACGGGCGGCAATCACTTTTTTATGTGTCCAGGCATATTCAACCTGAAAATTATCCATGCTCTTGATCATCATGTCGAGCTGGTCCTTTACTTTCGGCATCCGGTACCTGATACTTTCAGCGATATACAGGCAGATTTCTCCGATCTCATTGTTGTGGATCCTCGAAGACAAACTATCCAGGATCCGGGTATTGATTGAATAGGTTGCAATGAACAGGTCATCAATTCGTCCGGCATGTTTAATCAGGTAAACGATGAAAGTAAAGGCATTGAAGCTGTTGGTTGATTCCAGGAAAAACACTTCATTTTCTTCCGGAAGACGACCGCACAGCATTTTGATGGTTGCAATCTTCTGTTCGTGCATTTCATCAAAGCGGATCCGGAGCGACTTCGAGTTTGTTTCTTTGGTCGATATCCCCGTTTCTTCGCCTTTTTCAATTGGCTTTGGCTTCAGATCCTTTATGTCGAAGAATTTACCCATCGATGCCCAATAATCGTTTAACCTCTGCCAGTTCTGCCTGCACTTCGGCTAGTCGTTGTTCCCGTTCACCGTTCAGGTGGGGTTTATCGCCTTTCTTTATTTCGCTGTTGATGCGCCAAATCCGGTGCGGTAATGTGTCGTTATATAATTTGAATAGCTCGATAGGCTTTTTGCCCCTGAGTTCGTCAAATCGCTTAAATTGCCCAAATATCCGATGCAAACCCAAAACCGATTTATGTTGCTTATAGTAATCAAGTTCCTCAAAAATCTGTCTGTTTTCCTTGAAGTTCTCAATCAGGGTGTAAGCAACCTGGTAACACTCTTCCACACTGGAGCAATCGAACAGTTGTTTATGGGCTTCGGTATATCGCTCCCAGCAACTAATTTTATCAGCTGCTAATGCCTTAAGCTGCGGAGGACATTCCGGTCTGGAGAGGAAAGGCCAATCGTTACGGAAGGATCTTGAGCTATTCCTTTTTGTTTCAACTTTTGAAGGCAATGATCCAGCACCTTGCTGTTTTGCTTCATTACTTCGTTCTGTACGTTTTGGTATGTGTTTTTCTTTTGCATGCCATTCGTTTACTATCTGTTCAAATCGTTGGTAAGTAATATCCAGCATGGCGCAAAAAGTCAGGTATAACTCTTCACGATTCCCTTCCGGATCTTTTTTGAGTTTAGCCAGAAAAACCGGATCCGGGAATAAGGATGCATAAAGCGACACACCTTCTTTCGTTGGTGCGCCGCTTCTCATCCATCCCACGACCCTTACCCGGTCGTTCTTTAGTGTTAGTTTTCGAACCTGCATTTAGAGGCAAATTGCTTGTTCAATATTTCGGAAAGGGCCGGTGACCATCCGCTTTCAGAGTTGCTCAGAATCTTTTTCCGGGGCATCAGTTTTTTAAGACGGTCCAAATCGGCATTCTGACGGTAAACTCCAACTTTTAGGTTATCGTTTTCGAGTGCAATCGGCCCTTCACATTCGTAAGGAATAAAATATGGGAAATACCAATTGAAATATAATGTTGCAACCAAATGAGCTTCCTTGGTCAGCTCAAAAGATTTAATCATATCTTCTAATAAGTCCTTTTCAAACACAAATGGAGTATGTGTTGAAAAATCCCATGTCGGGGCTCCATGTTTGACAAGAAAATCGAAGGTTCGTTTTTTGTTCTGCTGATAAAGGGTTGATCCCATGTTTTTATCACCCAGTTTCCCTGTGCATTTCAAGGTTTCAAAATCGGCCAGCATACAAGGAGAAATCAGATACTGATCATCGTTTGCCCAGATAAATTTATCAGTTACCTGGTCAGATTCAATGGCCAGCATCATTTTATGTACCACATCGAGTGGTGGGTTGTTGCTGATCCGTTCACATTCGATCACATGAACCAAATCGTTCATCCAGTCTTCACGGTCACCGATCACGACAATGTTCATTCCTTGCTTGAAGTTTTCAGCCCATCCGCGGATAGCCAATTGTAATTCGTTACCCTGTGCTAAGCTTCTCACATAAGGAATACAAACGGTTACATGTTCAGGCTTTGAGATTAGTTCAGCCAATGGTTGATTTGCAGGTGCTTCCAATTGACTTTTACATTCTTTAAGTTGATCCTGAAGCCATTGATTTTCCTTTAAGCAATCATCAATATATTGCAACTTTCCCTGGTAAGCTGCAAATATTTCGGCCTTCGTGTTTTGTAGTGTAATAACAGGTACTTCCATTTGATAAAATTTAGAGTTTACCGAATTTGCCTGATTTGCAATTGCAATAAAAGGACTAAAAAAAGCCTGCAGGATATCTGCAGGCTTTCACGTATTGGATTTAATCGGCTTAAACTCCTAAACCACCGCTATCGGTATCGAGAGCTGGTTTTGTTCCCAGGTAAACCATCGATTTAGGACCGCGCATGATGGATTTCAATTTGATAGTCGATTTTAAACCATCTTTGTCATCTTGCTGTTCAGCATCAAACTGAAGCGGCTCTTCAATGGTACCGTGAATTTTCACACTGGCCCAGTTGCGACGGCTGGAAATCGCAATCAAATTTTCATTGATGTTGTTTTCCAAAAATTCTTCCAGTCCAACTTCATCACCAGGATGTTCAAATTCGAGGTTATTCAGCCAACCTTTGGCATCAGGATCACCTTCGCCGGTATCAAACCGTTTGATGGTTGACGGGGTGGCATAAATGGCAATGGCTTTTGCGCCTGTTTTCAGAACTAAGTTCGAAAGGGCTACACTTTTCACGCCATTGGCGTCACGGGTCGGGAATGTTTCAATATCAGCAGTGCGAACAATGATGATATTTTCGTCTTTTCCTTTTGGCCTTCCGGGATTTGCTCCCGTTTTTGGTACGCTTACCGGTACATATAATAAAATCAATTTCATGATATTTAATTATTTAGAGATTAGAGAAGCAACCCCGATTACTCGGGGCTGCTCTATGGGTTATACACCGGCACCGGCCGAATCAACTACTTCATCAGGAATGAAATAGAATACAGCTTCAGCAATTGCAAAACCAATACCGAAACGGAATTCACCAATTACATGCACATCGTAATCGTACGATTTCATTTTAAGGTTGGTAGCTCCTGGTTCGTTAATGTGACGCAAACCGATGAAGTTTTCTTTTGGAGTGGTAAAAATTGCACCCTTTTCGGTAAGGTTGTACATTGGAACAAGCCGGTTGCGGGTATAATCAATCACATCACCACCAAATTGAGGATCAGAAGAACCTTCGCCAAATTTATTTTTGTATGCACGTTTGTACATACGGTATAAAGTTGGGTCAATGAACACTGGCATGTCGCGGCGTTTGTACTTTTTGTCGATCGAATCAACAAACAAGTTCACCTGTGCCAAAACATTAGCGTCGGTGATAACCGATGCCAATGGAATGAAATTCATTTTTTTGGCTGCACCCAAAGCTTTGTCTTTACTCAATTGAGTAAGGAAACCATCAATTGATTTCAAAGGATCCTGACCAGCATCACCATCATCAACATTAGCCCATACGAGCTCGTCAAATTCACCGTTTGCGCAAATATCATCCAAATCTTCCATTGCTTTTGGGGCAATCAGTTGATTAACGATATACTGAGTAATCGGATGCTGTTCCAAATCTTTCGATTCGTCGTACATTCCGAAAATCCAATCTTTCACATCAGCTGGAGTAATTGGAACGTTGATTTTAAACCGGCGCAATGGAATTGTGAGCGGAGTGAATGAGGTGGCACCCAGCGGTGTCCATTTTGGAACAAATTGCTGAATCACCGAAGTGATCAACGATTTTTCAGCCTTGTACGAATGAATTTCGCGTTTCCAGTTCAAATACTGAGCAGTTTCAAAGCCCTGGAAGATCTGGCCAATCATGTCCAGCTTCACATAGTCAATCAAAGCGCCAAATTCGGAAATTACCGAATCGACAGTGATTGTTTCACCGGCAGCAAGTACGCGGTGATCTCCAGCAAGGTAATCAGCAGCAATTTTATTGTGCTGATGTGCCATGTTTGGTTTGAATTTCAAAACTTTTTTGCCTTTTTCGTTCGAAACGTATTCAGCAGCCGGTTCCGGCTCAGTTACAATGGCAAGTTTTTCAACCTGTCCTTTAAGGGTTACATTCTCGGCTTTCATTGTTTCCAGAGCTTTTTCTTGCTTTGCAACGATAGCATCAAGATTGTTCAGTTTCACTTCGAGGCGGGCGCGTAGTGGATCTTCTCCATTAGCTTCAAATTTTGCCAGATCAGCCTCGAACTTGGATACAAACTGCTCTCCGTATTCTTCGGAAAGCTGTTTTTTCTGCTCTTCGGAAAGTGTCGATTTACCATCTGCTTTCGCAAATGCTTCGATTCCCAAAAAGCCTAAAACCATGCTCAGTGCGTGTTTAAACATTTTTGTAAAATTTAAGATTGAACGTATTTTTCCACAAAGGCTGATCTGGCTAAGTCTCGCGCTAACCTGACAGCCAGGTCAAACGTTCCAACTTCGTCAATCAAACCCACCTCTTTGGCGTTAAGTGAATTATCTTTATCATTTTTGGCGAAGAACATTCGCCCATTGAGTAATCCAGGTACTTCCAGATTAAGTTTCGAACCGCGGTTGGCTTTAATGGCATTCTGGAAAGAAAGGGCAAGCGGTGAAAGCTCTTCATTCTGAATTTCTTCGTACTTACCTTCCAGTGCTAATTGGAAAGGCTTGTTTTTGTAATCTGACTCAGGAGCATAAATAGAATGGAATTTGAAACCTTCCTTTTCGTAGTATGGAATGATATCCATGAAGCTCATCATTACTCCGATAGAACCGAATTCAGCAGAAATTTCGTTATTGGCAACTATGCGGGTACATGCCGAAGCTGCCCACATGGCGGCACTCGCACATAAATCGGCGCTGGCAACAACAGGTTTTTTGGCTTCGTTCCTGATCTTGATAATCGATTGAACGATTGGCGCCACTGCATCAACAGCACCTCCACCCGAATCGATGTCGATAATTACGGATGAAATATTACGGTGAGAACCGGCTTCCAAAATTTGTCCGGCAATTTCTTCGGTTCCATATGTACACATGGTACCGTATTTCAGCATGGTACCTTTTAGTGGAATTACCGCGGTTGATCCCTGGGGAACCTTATCGAACGATTCGGATCCTGAAAACAAATGTCCGGCAGCTGATATCACAGCAACAGGAAGAGCGGAACGGCCACGGGTTTTGTCCAGATCTTCAGTCTGATCAGATCCAGCCCAGTCACGGTTCATTAATTGCTGAATGGTTGCTCCCTGAGACATGGCCTGTCCGGGATGCATCGCCCACAAACCACGGTAAATTTGCGAGGTAAGCAGGAACTGCCATTGCTGTCGTAATACTGTATCTCTCATAGATACAATATTACTTCGGGTGCTATGGCATTTAAAGGACTATTGTATCCAGAAATTTGGGTCGGTTGATTTCCAGTTGGACTTTAATTTGCGGCTGGTTATAATGTTCGAAGATGTATCGATAAACATGCGGGGAGCTCCTTCCATCGTGCCGATTAATTTTTTAAAACCACTTTTATAAGTAATCCTGATCAGCACCATACGGCCTGAAATGCTGGAGATATCTCCCGGGGTGCTTTCTTCGTGACCCGGACAAACTGCCGAAAGTTTATTATTATAAATTGTTCCAGCGGCTGTTGCTTCGGGTGAGTCCTGAAAATCGATGGTTCCGATGGTGGTCGCAATCGCATTCCAGGCTTTTCCGGCTTTAAAAATTACGGCCCGGGTATTTGCATCAATGTTACTGATCGATTCAACATCTGTCTGAAAAACGTAATCGATTGAAATTGGTCGGTCGGTTGATAAAAGTTTTGTTTCCATGGTAGTTTTTTAAGTGTTTCTGCAGGCTTTTTTTACAGTAACTATTAAATAATTTTATATAAATCTAATATTCAGACTCTAACAACGACTCGAAACGCAATTCTTCCTCTGTTTGCCGCTTTCTGAAGTCAATTTGTTTGATCGCATCGAAATTGGCGCAATTGTTTCGAACGTTCAACCCACGCAAAACGGCTTCTATAATTGCTTTCTGTTTATAGTTTTTTCGATATCCGTTTTCAAAACGTCGTTCGATCCACTTTTTATATTCGTACTCTACCCCGTTTTCGATCTTTTGAAGTCCCCAGTCATCGATCCAAAGAAACCCGGTAATAACTCCGTGATGATTAGATTCGTTCACTGGCAAAATAATGGTAATCGGATTACTAATAGAAGGACCTTTACGGAAACAATGGCTAGATTGTACGTGAGAGTGTATTAGTTTACCTAAATCCTTCTTGATATTGATAGTGATGGCTTCCTGATCAGCAGGTGTTTTAAAAACAAATCGTAGGTAGGCTTCCAAAATAGGCTCAAGCGAGATAGTAACTTGTGGTTTTGGAGAATACTTTCGGTTTTTAAGCATGGGAATATACCGGGTTTAAAGGTTTAACTTAAAATCCGGCAATAGAAGCAGTGCTAAGATAGCTATTTTACATTATTGCAGAAGGTGTGTTGAAAAATAAAAAAATCAGAAGAGTTGGACACCATTTTACTGTTTTACTTACTTCGCTTACTTCGCGGGGTTTAACTGTCAATATGTCAGGTTTTTAAGTGCGAAGTAAGTAAAAAAATTATGTCGTAAATTTTCGGAAAAAAAAGTAAGCGAAGTAACTAAAAGTAAGCTGTAGTAAGTAAATAACATTACTTATGTATAGTTAACTAATTGAAATACAGTATAGTTATATAAGAAAAAGTAAGAGAAGTAAGCGAAGTAAGTATTTTTAACTCTAAATAACGCTATTCGCGCTCTTTCCTTTTTCTCCTTCATTTTTGATGATTTTTTTCTGGAGGGGGGTGGAAGGGGGGAAACGAACGAAGTGCTTACTACACTTACTTTTAGGTTTTAAACTAAATTCTTAGTTATACCTTTTTTGAATACTGCCTTCGGGAATAATTGGAAGTTGTGTCCGGGTGCGCTCCGGAGGGTATTTCCGGTCATTACGGCGCCTTCTTTTTGTTGGGCAGTATTGATACCCGGACTGAATTAAAAAAGCCAGACCCTTCGGGATCTGGCTGCTGCGCGATACGATTTAATTACTCCTTTACTCCATTTTCTATTTAAAACCTTCTCTGGTCAGGATCTCGTTCAATTCATCGTAGTATGGCTGCATTCGTTCTTTTCCGATAACTTCTCTGAACTTGTTCAACCAATATTTTTGCTGAATATCCCGGCTCTGGATGGTTAGCTGCAGTTTATCGATGTGAGGAATACCGGTCTTTTTGTATTTATCGGTTTGCTTAATCCAAATTTTTAAGACTGGAGTAATCGTTTCGATCAGCTTTTCCCGGTATATGAATGGTTGTGCCATGATTGCATCTATAATTCTCGATACAATTTCATCTATGCTAAGATCAGCCATATCGATCACATTAATACAACTATTCTGTCTTTTTGCGGCTCGGCCACCAGGTCAAAGTTCATTTGCTTCTCTCTATTGTATAGAGCAAAACAAATCTTCCGGATACGCTCGTATTGCAGCTTTGTCACTGAAACTGAAGGGTGAAAATGATCTTCCTTCATCCGCTTGTATAAGCCTCGTACCGTTGTCTCGCTAACTCCATGACAACTATTTTTTCCGAATTTGATTTTAAACTCTGAATCATGAAACCGATTCATGTCGGTACTTATGAAAATATGGAGTTCTTCAATAATCGTGAATGATTTTTCTTCGCATCCATGAGGCCGTGAGTAAACATCCTGTTCCATCATCGCTTGAATGGTCACATCGTGAAACCCGCCACTGGGCTTACGACAGTAGAAATAGTGTACGTTCATAGTTTTGCTTTTAGTGATTCTAAATAGCTTGATTCAAACCGCTTAACTTCAGTAATACTCATGTGAAAATTACCTTCTACGGATATGCTTTGGTGTCCGTCAGTGAATGCTGTAAGAGAAATCCGGATATCCTGGCATCTGGGATATGCTATATTGATTTCTTCAATTCTGTGTTGAATATCAGCGATTAATTCTTTTAGCTTTTCATCATCAATCAGGCAATCATCATACTTCTCAACGTATTCCTGTGCCTTAGAATGTACTTTGTTCTTAGTTTGGTAGCTCTGTACCTGAATAAAATGTTGTTTCATAATTTGGATTTTATTGGTTAATGTGATTTTGTCTGGTCTTCCGGAGGAAGGTTCGGTGTGAACTTGTGAAGTTCAATAAATTCAAGATTTTTCATTTCTACTTTCTTCAGCGATTTGTCGTAATCGAAAGTATCATAGGCTTCCTGGGTTATTAATTCCTGCACTTCCATTTTTCCGTTTATCCATAGTTCAATATAATATCTCCAAAATCGTGAATCAATACCTCTAGAGTGACACCTTAGCTGGATTATTGCCGGATATTTTGAATTTTTGCGCATATACCAGCGCTTCCACCCTTTAATCTGGTTCTTGCAATACCCTAAACCAAATTTGTATTCTTCAACTGCGTTAGATTCCGATATTAAATCAGATAAATTTGCCATGATTTGTATTTTATTGGTTAGTTATGATGTTTACATTCTCTCTGCCAATCAATTCATCTGAATTATAAACCGGGGCTTTTTCCCAATTTACAATTCCATTAGCATTGCACCGGATGAATAGATTACCTCTCAGTGATGGATTAAAATTTAAACCCCACTTTTCAGCTAGTTCGGTGTTACTGGTTGGTTTTAGATTTAGTTTTTTTACCATAATATTTTTTCAAAATGGTAAATCATCTTTCTCCGGATCTTCCGGATTGTTTTCAAAATTGATTTGTGGCTGGACTTCCACCGGTTTTGCAATCGGTTTGTATTCATCCGGGATCTCCGATTCTTCATCCGGATCTCCTCCGGTTTCGATGGAGATATTAAGCATCTTGTAATCGAACACAAAGGCTGTTGTACTGGTCCGTTTATTTTTACCATCTAAAGTTTTCTCCTGGGCGCCGGTTCGCGGATCGATCTTTTTAAACGATTCCTTTTTTGTCTCGAACATGAAAGCTTTCGAGTTCTTCAGATAGTATTCAATAGTGGCTTCAGGAAGTGGTTTATCACCTTCCCTGAGGCATTGGCCTTTGTAAAGTGAGAATACCCGTGCCGTAGTGAGATAAAACAACTGTTTGGCTTCAATGTACTGGATCTTGTCTTTTTTCCATTCGCCACCTTCCATCCAGCAGCGGGTTACTTTATCGGCATAAATCAGCTTGTAATCTCCGTCCTCATAAATCAGATTCGAGCTGGCCAGATAGCCAACAATTTTCCAGA
>Ga0302296_1001273_pt1 | contig 18504 bp, 8 predicted proteins | sample III_Fen_N3_1_FD_194546 | JGI IMG/M metagenome (GOLD analysis project Ga0302296, IMG submission 194546) | Peat permafrost microbial communities from Stordalen Mire near Abisko, Sweden - III_Fen_N3_1 | ecosystem: Environmental > Terrestrial > Soil > Wetlands > Permafrost | place: Sweden: Abisko...
AACCCTTGAAGGTGCTGCTGCCACTCCGCTCGTTTTGGTTGACGGAGTAGAACGTAGCTTTACGGAATTGGATGCCAATGAAATCGAAACAATTTCAATACTGAAAGATGCTTCGGCTACAGCAGTTTATGGTGTAAGAGGTGCAAATGGTGTCATTTTGGTAACTACCAAAAGGGGTACTGAAGGTCCCGCAAAAATTCAATTTTCTTCACAGGTAGGATTACAGAATCCGACCCGTTCTCCTAAATTCAGAGATGCTCAATTAACTGCCGAATTATATCAGGAAGGTTATTTCAATGATAACAAAAATGCAGATGGAACCGGTAAATTATTCTATTCTAATAACCAATTAGCAGCAATTGCCCGTTCGGTACTTGGTACTGCAACACCAGATGAAAAGTTGTTATACCCGAATAACAATTGGTTTGATGAGCTTACTCAAAGTAATGCTCCCCAACAACAGTACAATTTAAATATAAGTGGTGGAAATAAAGCCATAAAGTATTTTATATCTGGCGGATATCTTAGTCAGGGAAGCTATTTTAAAGACTTGTCTTCAGAATATTATGTTGGTCAAAAAAATTATGATAGTAATTTTAAATTTGATCGTTATAACTTTCGTTCCAATGTGGACGTAAATGTTACCAAAGATTTCACTGCTACTCTGAATTTAGCAGGTCGTTTAGAAAAAATAAACTCTCCAAATGTTAGTACGCAAGCACTTTATTCCTATTTGTATGGAATTACCAGTTTGCTTTCACCAATAGCTTATCCGGGTATTGGATTTGCTGAACTTCCAAACATGGATAACCCCGCTGCTTTACTCACTCAAAATGGATTTCAAAATCAGACTAAAAGCAATATTGAATCCTCAATAATTTTGAAATACAATTTAGATTTTATTACTAAAGGTCTTAAAGCAAGAGCAAATGTAAGCTTCGATAGCCAGTTCAGTTATACTGCCATTTACTGGGAAGGATACGATACATATAAACGTGATTGGTCAAATACAGAACAAGCCGTTTATCAACAAGCAAAAAAAGGTTCTGCATTATCGTACACCAGTGGAACATATTGGAATACCAACAAACAATATGCAGAATTTGGATTGGATTATAACCGGACATTTGGGAAACATAATGTAACCGGCTTAGTATTGTACAACCAACAAGAATACCGGAATGGTGCAAATACACCGTATGTTTATCAGGGGCTTGTAGGACGAACAACCTATAGTTACGATAAAAAATATTTAGGTGAAGTAAACATAGGATACAATGGTTCTGAAAACTTTGCACAAGGAAAGCGATTTGGATTTTTCCCGGCAGTTTCATTGGGTTGGGTTGTATCTGAAGAAAAATTTATGAAAAAACTTGATTTTGTTTCATTTCTTAAAGTGCGTGGATCATATGGAGAAGTAGGAAATGATAAATTATATATTGGAGGTGTTGAGCAACGGTTCCTGTATTATAACGATTATGCTCAAAGCGGAGGATACAGGTTTGGTAGTAATTATTTGTTGTGGAATGGAATTATGGAAGGCCGTATTGGAAACAACGACGTAACCTGGGAACGGGCAAAAAAATCAAATATAGGAATCGAAGCCAATTTCTTTAATTCAAAACTTGGATTAGTTATGGATGTTTTTAACGAGGATCGTTCGAATATTTTGATTTCACAAGCAAATACAGTTCCTAAAACGGGTGGTGCTCAATTACCTGCTGCAAATAAAGGGATAACCAATAATCATGGATTTGAAGTTGAATTAACTCACCGCAGTAAAATAGGTGAATTCAATTATTTTGTGAAAGGGAATTACACCTTTGCACGCAATAAAATTATTTCGATTGATGAACCAACTTCAATCGCATCATGGCAACGACAAGAAGGCAAACCGATAGGACAACCAATAATGTATGAATGTATTGGACTCTTCCAATCTGCTGCTGATATTGCAGGTTCCCCTTCACAGGCAGCTATCGGTGTCCCCATGGTGGGCGATCGCAAATACCGTGATTATAATGGTGATGGTGTAATTAACACGCTCGACCGATTTGCTTCGGGTTATAGTAATATCCCCGAAATTTCGTATGGTTTTTCATTTGGAGGAAACTATAAAGGTTTTGATTTCAGCGTTTTGTTACAAGGCGTGGATCATGTTTCCTTGACATTCTGGAAAGGTCAGAACAATAATGAAGTCGACAGATGGAATCCGTTTTTAACTGCAGAACAAAATGCAAATGCAACTTATCCAACTTTACACTCCAATGCAGGTAGTGGTGGAGCTTTAAATAATGGTGTGACTTCTTCTGGTCTATTTGGAAACGTATATGACGGAGCATATTTAAAATTGAAAAATGTAGAAGTAGGATATTCCTTGCCAAAATCATGGATAAAATCAATCGGAATCAGTTCAGCACGTATTTACACAAATGGAGTAAACCTTGCTATTTTAATGGATCATTTGAGATACATTGACCCGGAAGCAGGTTCTGGTGATGGTACATTTTATCCTCAAATGAGAGTTGTAAACTGTGGTTTTAATATAACATTTTAAAAATCAACTTCGATGAATACTATAAAAAATATAAAGTGGTTAATCCCGCTCATTTTTGCAACAATTATTACATCCTGTTCGGAAGATTTTCTGGACAGAGCACCCACTTCCGCACTGAACGAACAACAAGTTTTTAACGATATACAGTTAACCCGGCAATATCAACTTCGATTATATCAAACGCTTCGTGGCGGTTTCCAATCCTTTGTGAACGGCGATTTTACAGACAGTTGGGGTTATGATTTGATCTCAAACATGGATGATCATTGTATGGGGTCAAAAAATGATAATGGTACCTTTGAAATGATCAGCGGGGGCTGGATGACCCGTGGCGAGAATTCCAACTGGGGGAATGCATTTGAAGTGGCAAGAAGATGGAGATTTTCGTATCAATCGATACGTGCGATTAATATATTTCTGGAAAACTATAAAAACACACCCTTAACAACTGATGCGGATCGTCTTGAAATGAAGACTATGGTTGGTGAGGCCTACTTTTTAAGAGCACATCATTATTTTGAATTAGTAAAACGTTGGGGAGGGGTACCGCTTGTTTATAAAGTAATGCAAGCAAGTGATGATCAACGACTACCCCGACAAAATATTAGTGTTTGTATTGATTCTATAGTTTCCGATTGTAATAAAGGAGCTTCTTTAATGGATACAGTTGTCTCATCCTCTCAATGGCTTGGACGTGCTACAAAAGGAGCTGCCATGGGATTAAAAGCACGGACTTTACTCTGGGGAGCAAGTCAATACTGGTCAACGCGTGGTTCAGGAATTCCCTGGTCGGATGCAGCAAAAGCAGCGTTAGATGTAATTAATCTGAACGTGTATCATTTGATGCCAAATTACCGGGATGTATTCCTCAAAACATTTAATTCGGAAGTTATTTATTGTCAGAATACAGCCCCAAAAAATATGTGGGATTTGTATATGTGGACTCCAAATTTTCTTGGTGGATTGACTTACGGAAATTTTCAACCGACACAGGAATTTGTGGATTGCTATGAAATTAAAAACAATACTACAGGTCAATACGTGAATTTCGACCGGAATAATCCCGACCATGTAGCCAATATGTATAATAAAAACAGACGCGACCCTCGTTTTAATCAATCCATGATTTACAATGGTGCAAATTGGCAAGGCATTACCTGCGAATACTTTACCGGTGGAAATTTGGGTTATCAAACAGTAGGTAGTTTAGCATCATACTTCTATACCGGTTATTGTTTTACAAAATATTGGGATGAAAACGTTCTTGTAGGAACTGTAAATGGTGTTGCCAGAAAAGGTAATCCGATTTTGAACTGGATTTTTTTACGCTATGCCGATATTCTATTAATGTATGCTGAGGCTCAGAATCAGGCAGGTGGCCCAAACTCTTCGGCAGATGGTAGTGGAAAAACAGCCTTATGGGCCATCAATCAGGTTCGTCAACGTGCAGGAATCAGCGATTTGCCATCATCTATTTCACAGGCTGATTTTGATGTTAAATTGAGAAATGAACGTTCGGTAGAACTTTGTATTGAAGACCAGCGGTTTTTTGATGTTCGCAGATGGGGAATCGGTGAAGTGTTGGCACGTGATTTACATAAAGTTATGTGTACCAAAAATTTGGATGGAACCTTTGTGTATGATTTATCTCAAACTGTTGGACCTCTGAGAAAACATTATGATAATCCGGATCAATATATTTTGTATCCAATTAATATCGAAGAAGTTCAGAGAAATCCAAATTTAACTCAGAATCCGGGTTGGCAGGATATTATTAGAAATTAAGGCTGTTACTTAAAGCAAATAATTAAATGAAAATCACCTCACACTACCATAAAAAACAACATTTTATGATGATGAAAACAAAAAATATAAAATCAAGATATACTATCTTACTGACTTTAGGGTTTATCGTTCTTTTCATTGCACCTTTAAGTGCATTTGGACAAACTTACTACTCTAAGGCATCAACCGATACCACTGTCACAATTGGTTATAATATTAAAACGAATACCTCTGCAATTTCGATGATTAAGGGAAGTGATATCGAAACACATGCAACCGACAATTTAAGCAATGCACTTGGCGGACTTCTTACCGGCTTGTCTGCTCAACAAATGGGTGGAGTACCCGGATCAGATGGAAGTAGCCTGTGGTTGCGTGGTTATCGTACCTTATCAGGAGGATACTCCCAACCTTTAATTTTGATTGATAATGCTCCGGGCGATTATAGCTTCTTAGATCCGAATGAAATTGAATCTATTAAAGTACTTAAAGATGCTGCATCAACAGCTATTTACGGACAACGTGGCGCAAATGGGGTAATTCTGGTTACAACCAAAAGAGGAAAGGCCGGTAAAATGTCGATTAAATTAAATGCACAAACCGGTTTTCAGGAATTAGTAGGTTTGCCCACATTTTTAAATTCGTATGAATATGGCAAGTTGTTTAATGAAGCTAAATTTAACGAAGGTAGTACAACTCCTTTTTACGACGATGCTACGTTGGATAAATACAGAGATCAGACCGGAAATAATATTTATACGAATCCAAGTGTAGATTATATTGGTCAGTTTCTGAAACCAACAGCACCCATTCAACGCTATTCATTAAGTATTTCGGGTGGAAGTAATTTTGCAAAGTACAATATTGTTCTGGGAATCATGGATCAACAGGGCTTTTACAAATATGCAGTTAATGATCCGAAGTATTCAACCAATGCCAGTTCTACCCGTTACAATATACGCACCAATCTGGATGTTCAAATCAATAAACGTTTGAATATCTTATTCAATCTATCGGGTCAAATGACACGAAACAAATCTCCTTACGTTGGAAATTCAACTATTTGGAGTACGATTATGCACGAACTTCCAAATTCATATCCGATTTATACACCAACGGGCAACTTAGGTGGTACCTCTACCAAATTCAATAATCCTGTAGGGTTAATGTCACGGTCAGGTTATCAGGAAGTGAATAACCGAAACATGCAGGCTATGCTGGAAGCAAACCAACAACTTGATTTTATCACTCCGGGTCTTACAGCCACTTTATCAGCAGCCTATAATGGGTTCAATACCTATGGTTATCAAAAAAAGCAGGAATTTGCTGTTTATAGTGTTGATGAATTCTTGAAAGAAACAAAGTATGGATTAGATAAGCCATTAAGCGATGGAACGGATCTGAGCAATGATATGAATTACAGTACATCACTTTGGGCTTCTGTTAATTATGATCGGACATTTGGAGATCATTCCATTCAGGCAAAAGTTATGAGTTATTTGGATAAAAAGGCAATACCACGTTATTCACCTTATGTAAACCTCAATAATGGAGTAACAGTAAATTATGGGTTTTTAAATCGTTATTTCCTGGGTGGAACACTTTCATACTCTGGTAATGATAATTATGCACCAGGTAATCGCTTTGGACTTTTCTATTCGGTTTCCGGCGCATGGGATGTTCATAAAGAATCATTCTTTGAAAAAAGTGCCGTTCTGACTGCATTGAAGTTACGATCTTCGTATGGTTTGGTTGGTAATAATGGCCAGGTTACTACACAACGTTATTTATATCAAACTCAATATACTACAGGAGAAGGTTATCCTTTTGGAACAACTTATTCATCCTCAAATGGAACGTTGGAATCGCAAGCCGGAAATCCATTTTTTACCTGGGAAAAATCAAAACAGTTTAATATCGGTATCGATGGTGGCTTATTCAAAAAAATTTATTTTTCGTTTGATTATTACACTGATAACCGGTTTGATATGTTGGCTTCACCAATGAATAAACTATCCGATATTTTCGGTTCAACTTTATCCTATACTAACATTGGTAAAGTGAATTCTAAAGGCTTTGAGGTTGTTTTAGGTGTAAATGAAAAAGTGGGTGATTTCAGGTTAAATCTTGAATTGAATGCAACATTCTCTGATAATAAGGTAATTGAAAATGGAGAAGTAAACGGATTATTCTCAAATCAACAAGCTATCAGCAAACAAAGTTTCGGCGAATGGGGATTGAAAAGTTTAGGTTTCTTTTACGATGCAGCTGATGTCACCAACAGTCCAGTTCAGAAATTTGGAACGTATGCTCCCGGCGATGTAAAATATGCTGATTTGAACGGAGATAATGTAATTGATGCCAATGATAGAACCTTACTTGGTGGCACAGGCATTCCAAACTTGTTTACTTCGGCTAACTTAAAACTTTCATTCAAAGGATTTGATCTAGGAGTTCAGTTTGTAGGACTTTTCAATAGACAAGTCTATATTCCTTCTGAATTTAGTAATGCCATTCCAAACGGAGGTAAATTAGCCGTAGGAGCTTACCAACGCTGGGCTAATTATACCGATCAAAATGGAGATCTTATAGATACAAGAGGAACTGCCATTTATCCACGGTTATTAACTGCTGTTTCCACGAATAATACTCAAAATTCAACTCAAAATATTAAAGCAGCTGACTTTATTCGCTTAAAGAATATTGAGATTGGTTACTCTTTGCCTAAAGTGTGGATGAAAGCAATCAGATTGGAAAATATCAGGCTTTTCTGCAACGGCTATAATTTAGCACTGCTATATGACGAAGCGAAAGTAGGAGATCCTGAATATCCCGGTGCACCTATCTGGAGTTATGGTAAAACAAGAATCCTTAGTTTCGGGGCTTCAGTTAGTTTCTAATGCTTATTATTTAATACTCAAAGAATATGAAATCCATAAAATTATTAAAATATCTCTTACTAACAGTGATTATTGCGCTTAGTTCATGCGATTCACTCTTAGACAAACAGTTTGATGACACTTTGTCTGATGCTCAGATTCTGCGTGACCCAAGTCTGATGATGGGTTTACAGACCAGTATTTACAATTACATGCCACGTAATGATTATTCTTACAATATAATTGGTAGTGCCATGCTTGATTGTGCTACTGATGATGGTATGGAATCAAGTGGTTCGTCTGACATTCACAATATGACAAATGGTGCCTGGAGTCCAACTAAAACTATTGATGATCAGTGGTCACGGTTATATAAAGGAATCCGAAAATGTTATTTATTTTTCAAATATATTGACCAATCGACAGTAACGAATAATATTGTGTTGGATGCAAATGGAAAACCAACTGAAAACTCTCAATTGCGCGAACGGTTAAAAGCAGAAACGGTCTTTTTGAAAGCATTATTCTACTCCGAATTGATAAAACGGTATGGAAATGTACCTATGGTAACATCGATACTGGCACCGGATACCGCCTTACTTGACATCCCCCGCACTCCTTATGCTGTTGTGGTAGATTCTATTGTAAAATGGTGTGATCAGGCTTCCGCAATTTTACCTGTCGTTTATTCCGATGGTGCAAAGGGTCATGCAACTAAAGGTGCTGCCCTAATGCTAAAATCAAGAACTTTACTTTATGCAGCGAGTCCATTGAATAATCCTATCAATGATAAGGAAAAATGGCGTTTAGCTGCAGAAGCAGCAAAAGCAGTCATTGATTTCAGCGAAAGTAACAGTAACGTTTATGCACTGAACAATGTTTTTGCCACTCCTTTTTCGACGCCATTCGACAAAGAAATCATTATGCCGGGTAAGTATTATAATCGGAACGATATTGAGTTCAGCAATGTACCGAATGGGTATTCCAAAGGGCAGGGACATACAAATCCAACTCAAAATTTGGTTGATGCTTTTGAAATAAAAGTCAATGGAATTTATGTAACTTATGATAAGACCAATCCGACTCACGAAGCAAATATGTATTCGGTCGATCGTGATCCACGACTTTTAGCAACAGTTTTATATAATGGTGTTACTTTTAAAACACGTAAAGTTGAAACCTTTGTTGGTGGATTGGATGGACTGAATAAAACAATTGATTACACTAAAACGGGCTATTACCTGAAGAAATTTGTATTGCCCGAGATTAATCTGGATCTTGGAACTGCAATGAAACCTCGCGCCTGGATACTTTATCGTTATGCCGAAGCATTGCTTAATTATGCCGAAGCACAAAATGAATATTTAGGTTCTCCTGATGCCTCAGTTTATCAACGCTTAAGTCAAGTTAGGGTAAGAAGTATGGGAATTGCCGGAAATTTGGATGCATCACTTAACTGGACAAAAGAACAAATGCGTGCGAGGATTCAAAATGAATGCCGTGTAGAATTTGCTTTTGAAGAACATCGATTCTGGGATGTTCGACGATGGAATAAAGGCAGTGAGTTGTTTAATGTTCCGATTTACGGAATATCTATATCAAAAAGTGGTACAACTTTAACTTCCACGCGCTTTAAAGTCGAAGATCGGGTATTTTCTCCTCAAATGTATTTTTGCCCTATTTCACAATACTCTGTTTTGAAAGCTCCTATTACAGGGCAAACAGATAGTTGGAAGTAAAATAAATTGTGTTGTTTCGTTGAATCGGGTTAGTTTAAAAAATATTTCATATGAACAGAAGTTTTTTAAATTACCCGAATAAACAATTGATATTCAATTTTGTAATTAAAATAATTTATGAGACGAATGAATAAAGCATTTAAAATGTTCCCCTTTTTCTGCATACCTTTATTGGTAATGTGTACAACAGTAAATCCACCTGATTCGGAATTTACGCATAAAATTGTAACAAAAGCATTTACCGAAGCTGCTGGTATTGTCCCAAATCCGGGTCAGGGTTTTTTAAGTAGCACCCGATTTTCAAGCACCATAACTTATTTGCGGTTACAATGGGAACAGCTTGAACCACAACCTGCAGTATATGACTGGACGGTAATAGATAATGCCATTAAAAATCTTGATGTAAAAAATGGTGGTTCCATTGGGTTACGGATTATGTCATGCAGTTCTCATAGTCCTGGATATTACTGTTCGCCGAAATGGCTCTTTGACGAAGGTTGTAAAGGAACTGAATACACTATTACAATACCAAATTCATCACAAGGGGGTGCTCTTATTCCAAGAATTGACCCAATTTATGACGACCCAATTTTTCTGAGACGACATGCTGAATTTCTGAAAGCTTTGGGTGATAAATACCGTAATGTTCCACAGATTAATATTGTTGATATTGGATCTTACGGAAACTGGGGTGAATGGCATGCGGATTATTCTCCATCGGTTTCGGTTGATGTACGAAAGAAATTTGTGGATATGTACATTGCAGCTTTCCCAAACAAGAAGCTGGTTTTTATGACTGATGACGATAAAACGTTACCTTATGCATTGACTTTTGGAATCGGATTACGGCGCGATGGCGTGGGTTCTCCGACCCTGGAGCAACAATGGTCAGGTTCTTCCCGTTATGCAGCAGCCATAGGCATGGCAGACCAATGGAAAAAAGCACCGGTGGTTTTTGAATGGTGGACAAATTACAGCGATATGCTTACAAAAGGTTGGTCTTTTGAATCGTCTGTGAATTTTATGATTAACAATCATGTATCTGTTATCAATGATAATATAGGAACAGTTCCTGATGATAAAATGCCAATCCTTCAAAATCTGGCAAAGATTGCCGGAGCTCGAATTGTTTTAAACAGTGTTTCAAACATGAATGTGGCTAAAAAAGATTCAACTTTAAGTATCAGTCTGGATATTACGAATAAAGGTGTAGCCAAAATTTATGACAAATTCGTATTAAGGTTCTTTTTATATGATTCTACCGGAAATATACAGTTTAAATCTGATGGTGTAAGTAGTCCGAACGATTGGTTGCCGGGAAATTATAAGTTTACAGAATCGTTTAAAATTCCTGCAACATTAGAATCAGGCACCTATAAAATTGGCATTGGAATTACAGATCCAACCGGTTTACTCCCAATGTTTAAATTCGCAATTACTTTAATTCCAAGGGATGTGTCATATTTGGTAAGTGAAGTGAAAGTCCAATAATAATATTGTAATAAATCATTTTTTTTTCAACAAATAATCTATTCAAAAATGAAAATAATCAAGTTTATCCAAAATTTAACAGCATTCATAATTCTTTTAGTGGCGTTTTCAGCTCTATTTACAAGTTGTCAGGATCCGGTAAAAGCACCAATAAGTAGCGAGAAAAAAATTGTCAGTTTTTATTTTCTAAAAACCTTAAACTTAGCACTGATAAAAGACACAGTTTTTGGAGCTGTTAATGAAACCGACCATACTGTTTCGGTTGTAATTCCTCAAACAGGGTTTAATATTACTTCATTAAAAGCCAGTTTTACAACTACTGTATTAACATCCATAGCTATTGGTAAGAAACCACAGGAAAACGGTAGCACACAGAATAATTTTACAACTCCTCAAAGTTATACCGTTACTGCACTGGATGGATCTACACAAACTTATCTAGTAACTGTTACTGTTCAATCAACTATTGCATATTTAATTGACAGAATAATGTTCAATTCGAAAATTAACAAGGTACATCTTACATCTGCTGATTTAAGCATTAATCTACTGAAAATTTAATCCCACTCTCTTCTTTTTTTTGATTCAGATTTATTCAATCTGACAGTAAAGTAACAATTTAAGAAACTGATGTTTAAGTTTTATAATTTAACTACGTGCGATTCGGTTCGTGTGTAGGCTTCACTTCTACATCTTTATATTGACTAAATTATTTCTTTTTAAAGTATGTGTTCTCGATCGCTAACTAACAGGTATGTCGTGTTATGATAAGGAAAGTAATTATAAATGTATTATTTGTATTCTTAAGTATTTGTGGATTCTCACAAAATTATACTCGCTCAACTGATTTGCTTGATAACGGTTGGAAGTTCAATTTAGGAGAATGCAAAGATGCATTCTCAGTTAATTTCGATGATTCAAAGTGGGAAAGCATTTCAGTTCCACACGACTGGGCAATAAATAAGCCTTTCGACCTGAATCAGGATATGCAGTGGGTACAGGTAAAGGAAGATGGCGAAAAAGAAGCGAAACTAAGAACCGGTCGGACCGGAGGATTGCCCATTTTTGGAGTGGGTTGGTATCGTAAAACAATCGAAATACCAGTATCCGCAAAGGGTAACTGTTTTTTTGTGGAATTTGATGGGGCAATGAGTCAGGCGAAAGTTTATTTCAATGATGAATATATTGGTGAATGGCCATATGGTTACAGTTCTTTTTCATTCGATTTAACAAAGTATGTTCTATGCGGACAAAAAAATGTGCTGTCAGTTCGGTTAGAGAACCAACCCGAATCTTCTCGTTGGTATTCAGGTGCCGGTATTTATAGAAATGTGCGGTTTGTAACTACCGAACCAATTCATGTAGCTCATTGGGGAACATATATTACTACTCCCGAAATCTCTGTCAAAAAAGGGACAATCGCCATTCAAACCAGAGTCATAAATCATTTTGAAAAAACTGAAAAGATTGAACTTGTAACTGAAATTTATAATCAAAAAGGAGAAAAAGTTACAGAATCAAAGGAAGTTCAAAGTTTTACCGGTGAAGGTATGTTTTATCAAAAACTTACCGTAAATAATCCCGGACTCTGGGACATTGAATCGCCAGTCAGATACAGGGCTGTAAGTAAAATATATGTCAGTAAGATATTGAAAGATACTTATGAAACTCCTTTTGGCTTTCGCTCGATTCATTTTGATAAAGAGAAAGGCTTTTTTCTCAATGGCAAATGTGTTAAAATTAAAGGGGTTTGTTTACACCATGACTTAGGTCCGTTAGGTGCAGCAGTGAATTTCAGGGCTACACAACGCCAACTCGAAATTATGAAAGAAATGGGTTGCAATGCCATTCGAACTTCTCATAATCCTCCTTCTCCCGAGTTACTCGAACTTTGCGATAGTATGGGTTTGGTTGTAATGGTTGAGTCATTTGACGAATGGAAAAAGGGTAAAAGTGTGAATGGATACAACCGTTTTTTTGACAAATGGGCTGAGAAAGACATGGTGGCCATGATTCATCGTGACAGAAACCATCCATCAGTTATTATGTGGAGCATAGGTAACGAAATCCGCGAACAGGATGAAATTAACGGCAAACAAACTGCTCATTTCCTTGCGGACATTTGTCGTCGCGAAGATCCCACCCGTCCTGTTACAGCTGGATTCGATAAACCAACCGGAGCTTTGAAGAACGGACTTACTGATGTAGTTGACTTAGTTGGGTTTAATTATAAACCATGGTTGTATAAAAAAGTACATGAAGATCATCCAAATTATATTATATACGGAAGTGAAACAGCCTCAACACTTAGTTCAAGAGGTGTTTACAAATTTCCGGTAATAGAAAATAAAAACCCGTGGTACGACGATTATCAAACCTCCAGTTATGACCTTGATTATGCAGGATGGGCATCAACTCCTGATACTGAATTTGCAATGCAGGACGAATGTAATTTTTCCTTGGGTGAATTTGTATGGACCGGATTTGATTATTTGGGCGAACCAACACCTTATAACGAAGGAACACCTGCTAAAAGCTCCTATTTTGGAATTGTTGATTTGGCCGGATTGAAAAAAGACCGCTTTTACCTTTATCAAAGTCGCTGGAGTAAAACTCCAGTATTACATTTACTTCCACACTGGAACTGGGAAGGAAAAGAGGGTGATACCATTCCGGTATTTTGCTATACAAATTTCCCCAAAGTGGAGCTTTTTGTAAATGGTAAAAGTATGGGAATTAAAGAAAAGAGCATGAGCGGTAAATATGAAAAATACCGCCTGATGTGGAGAAATGTTGTATATCAACCGGGTGAAATAAAAGCTGTTGCCTTTGATAATAAAGGGAAAGCAGTTGCTAATGAAGTTATTAAAACTGCAGGAACTCCAACTTGCATAAAACTCACAGCCGATAGAACCATTATTCAAGCCGATGGAAAAGATTTATCATTCGTGACAATCGAAATAATTGATAAAGATGGCAACCTATGTCCAAATGCACAACGTTTACTTTTCTTCAAAACTGAAGGTGTTGGAACATTGAAAGCTCTTTGTAATGGTGATCCCACAGATTTGACCTCATTTGCTTCTAATTATATGAGAGTATTTAATGGAAAAATGGTTGCAATTGTCAGATCTTCAAAATCATCTGGAGAAATAAAATTGTCAGTTTCAGGAGAAAGATTATTAGCCAAAGAAATACGTATTCAAACAAGAATTACAAAGTAATCACCAAGATTCAATTAGCTTTTTTTCGGAAATGTAATAATAACCGACACTATAAATATTATCACAATGAAAAACAAAACCAATTTATTTATTATTCTGTTGATAACATGCAGTTTTGGAATATCGGCTCAAAAAGCAAAACCAACTGTTTTCACTATTGGTGATTCAACCGTTCAGATTTGGGGTGTGACGGATTATCCAAAAACAGGCTGGGGACAATTGATAAACTTATTTTTCAACAAAGATAGTATTGCAATTAGTGACAAAGGAATTGGTGGAACCAGTTCTGTGACTTATTATAACAATTATTGGGCAGGAGTTAAATCGAACATAAAAGCCGGTGATTTTGTATTTATTCAGTTTGGAATTAACGATGGTTTTCAAACTATCGATCCTGCCACTACTTTCAAAGATTATCTTACCAAATTCGCTACTGAAACACAAGCAATTGGTGCTATTCCGGTTTTAATGACTCCCATGAATAAAAATAGTGCTACCGCTGGTTCGTGGGGAACTTTTCCGGATGCAGTACGTCAATTAGCAACTGCATTGAACATTCCATTAATCGATTTAGATGCTTCAAGTAAGGCATTATTTAGTTCTGTTGGCTATAATTATGCAACTAATTTCATTTTTATGAATTTAGCTCCCGGTGATTATACGACCTATCCTACAGGAAATGTGGATAATACTCACTTTCAGGAAATGGGAGCCATTGAAATGGTAAAATTAGTTATACAAGGGATTAAAAATCTTAGTTCTGATGTTAATGTGAAAACACTGATTCCATATCTTAACCCAACTTATAAAGTCACATTTAACTCAAATAATTCCGTATTAGGAACTACTACACGAAGTGAATATTTCCCTGCTGGAATCAGAGTCACAGCCAAAGCATTGGCAAATTCATTCGGCAAGTTTAATAGCTGGAGCGGAGATATTTCTGCTACAACGCCAATAGACACTTTTATAATGGGGAAAGCTGACAAAGTAATTAATGCCAACTTTACCAGCTTAATTGCTCAAAACAAACTCTTGAACGGTAATTTTGCTGAATGGTCAACCCAGCAGGTTTCATGCAATAAAGGACTTGTAAGCCTTGTTTATCCAACCAATTGGGCATTTAACGGTCAATATAAAGGGGTTACACAATGGGGCGATATAATTTTCAAAAGCAAAGCCGGAGCAAGTCCAAACGGAAATGTTGATGTTGAAATTGGCGGTTATGCCACGGCTTATACCGATACCATGTTTCAAATGGTAACGTTAACAGCAGGAAAATACAGCTTTTCAGGAGCATTCAGAGGTGGAAGCGTCGGAACAGCTTCGGTTAATTTAATCATTAATCAAGCCGGTCAATCAACAAATCTTATAAAAACATCCATTCCCGGTTTAGTTGGCTTTAATGGAACAACTTTCACAACGTATACAACCGACGTAATTATACCAACAAATGGCATTTATAGAATTGCTGTTTCTGCCACCAATCCAAGTGGTGGATGGATTTGGCTTCAATGTGCTGATTTTTCATTCGGAAAATCAAAACCTACTGTTCATACTATTGGTGATTCTACTGTTCAAACCTGGAATGCAGCAAATTATCCAAAAACTGGTTGGGGACAGGAATTGAGTTTTTTCTTAAATCAGGATAGCGTTGCAGTTGACAATAAAGCTGTGAGTGGCACAAGTTCAATGACATTCTACAACACTTACTGGACAGGACTGAAACCAACTATCAAAACCGGAGATTATGTTTTTATTCAGTTTGGAATTAACGATGGAAGTCTTGATCCATCAACAACATTTAAAAATTACCTTACCAACTATATTACCGAAACACAGGCTTTAGGAGCATTTCCTGTTTTAATTACGCCTATGAATAACAATAACTTGCCAAATGGTTCATGGGGTCTTTATCCCGAGTCAATACGCCAATTAGCAACTTCATTAAACGTGCCATTAATCGATTTGGATACTTCTAGTAAAGCATTGCTTGCTTCTGTTGGGAATATTTATTCAACAAATTTTATTTTTTTGAATCTTGCTGCCGGTGATTATTTAAATTACACGAACGGAAATGTGGATAATACACATTTTCAGGAAATGGGAGCTATTGAAATGGCAAAATTAGTTGTGCAGGGAATTAAAAACCTAAACACGGATGTGAATGTCCGGAAATTAATTCCCGGAATAAATCCAACCTACAAAGTCAATTTTATTTCAAATAACAGTTCGCTGGGAAACATAACACGAAGTGAATTTTTTCCGGCAGGAATAAATGTAACTGCAAAAGCATTGCCAGGCAACGGTGCGAAATTCGATGGTTGGAGCGGTGATTTGATTGATTCGAAATCCATTAGTTCTTTCGTTATGGGAACAACCCAAAAAACGATTAATGCCAGCTTTTCTCCAACTTCGGCAACTAAGGAAATTGAAAATAATTCGTTTACTGTTTTTCCAAATCCGATTTCAGATGGGAAATTACACATTATGGCAAGTCTAATGAATTCTTCCAACTTACAGGTTTCAATTACTAATTTAGTTGGTAAAGTTGTTTTTTCAAAAACCGTTGGAAATGCAAATAAAACAATTGATGTAAGTGACTTATCAAAAGGAATTTACATTATTAGTCTTGAAACAAATGAAAGCAAGAAATCCCAGAAATTATTCCTTTTATAATATTCCCCAAAAATACTAACAATCAAATTACTATGAAAAAAACAATAGTCAAATGTTGTATTATTCTTCTAATGTTAATGACAATTGTAGGCGTTAATGCTCAACAACCGTTGAGTGCTCATAATACCATTTACATCCCTGCAACTTCATCCAGTTATTCATTTGTAAATAATGATTTTGCATTTTACAAATCTAATGGTGATACATTTGCAGGCGTTATAATTACTGCTTTGCCAATAGTCGGAACACTGACTTACAATGGAGTCGCTGTAAATCAAACGGATGTTTCACAGGCAACTGTGTTTAGCGATAGAACTAGGTTCAGTTTTACTCCCGACAATAACCGTACAGCTACATCGTTCACTTTCAAATTAAAAGATTCAAGGAATGTAATCACAGCACTACCCTACTCCGTTTCTGTAAAATACAATACGCCTGTTTCTAAATTGGTCAGAACGGCAACTAAGAATTACATCGATTACAAAGGCTTGCCTTATTTGATATATGGCATTCAACTCCGCATTGATGATTATTTGAAAGAGTCGCCCTATGATGCTACAAAATTAGCGAATGTCTATCAATATTTTGAGAGAACAAGTATGGCAGGTTTTAGAGATGCATCGGTTCCAATTCCATGGAATTATATTGAAACAGCTGATGGCACTTATAATTTTACATTGATTGACAACTACCTTGTAAATGCTAATAAATATAACCTTCGGTTGCATTTCCTTTGGTTTGGGTCCAATATATGTGGTTGGTCAAGCGTACCGTATTATATTTCAAGCAATAAAACGGTATACCCACTAGTGTCAACAGTATCTCAGGCTCCAGTCCTTTTCACAACTGCTAAATTAATTGAGAAAGAAGTTCGTGCGGTAACTACATTGATGGATTATATTGCACTAAAAGATGTAAACAAACGGGTTGTATTGGTTCAGGTTGAAAACGAGCCCGATCATATTGGTCCAACTTCCAGTATGTGGGGCGGAGGACAAAAAACGGGCGGTTATCATATGTTGGATACTTTAGGTCAGGTGATTCACCGGAGTAATGCTGATATGGTAACACGTGTCAATTTAGCCGGTTATACCACAGATGCTTCAGATTTTGGTTCATTGAAAGGAATTAATATTGTTGGACGCGATTCATACAGCGATGCGTTGTCAAGCTATCAAACCAGTTCATCTTATTTTATATATCCGTGGAATTCGAATTACACACCCGAAAATGGTGGACAGTACAAGAATGTGATAAACCTCATTTTGGCCGGTTTAGATAAAGGAATGGGTTATATCAATTATGAATTAAGAACTACAGGTGATAGATTAAAAACATATGATCTCGGGCTTTACCGAGGCACATCAGCCAACGATTGGGTTGAACGTGATGGTTCATTACAAGTAGCATATTCGTTGACCAAAACGGATTTCAAGACAGAAGTAAACCTGAATGAAGTGAAAGACTTCAATGCATTGATTTATAAAGCTGACAAACGAATTGCAAAATCACCCGATTCGAAAAATGCCGCTTTTAATCTGAGTGATGCACAAACAACAGTAAATGAAACAAAAACATTTTCAACTTACACCGTTACCTACACATCTGCTGTGGGCGGTGAAGCCTTTGCAATGGAAGATGAAAACGGTGATGTTATTTTAATGAGCCTTAAAAACAACAGTTCATTTGCTTTTCAGAGTATACCGGCAAACCTTCATGTTTCCATTGGCTATTTTGATGAATTAAACGTTTGGCATCAGACTAGTTCCCGAAACATTACAGACAATACTATAACATTGAATGTAAAAGAAGTGGCATTGCTCACTACTACTGTTTATATCAGTGATTCTACAGAAGTACCTACTGTAAATAAAATCAAAATTGTGAATATCTATCCAAATCCAAATCAGGGAAAATTCAACATGAATTTTTCATCGTTGGATTTTACACCAAAGCTAATGGAAGTTTACAATATGAATTCACAACTGGTTTTTAGCCAGGGTTTGTATGGAAAAGAAAGTTCATTCGATGTTAAACCGTTAAAAAGAGGTTTGTATTTACTTAAGCTTTCAGGTATAAATACCGATAAAACATTCGTGAATAAATTAATCATAAATTAATTTACAATTAGAATATGCAAAACTTTTTTT
>Ga0302296_1001275_pt1 | contig 18484 bp, 12 predicted proteins | sample III_Fen_N3_1_FD_194546 | JGI IMG/M metagenome (GOLD analysis project Ga0302296, IMG submission 194546) | Peat permafrost microbial communities from Stordalen Mire near Abisko, Sweden - III_Fen_N3_1 | ecosystem: Environmental > Terrestrial > Soil > Wetlands > Permafrost | place: Sweden: Abisko...
CAGAAACTAAAGAAAGGTTCGGTAAAGGATTCACCGTAATTGCCACACTTTGCGGTTTGGCATACAAATAATCGGTTGTGGTGTTACACGTATTGTAAGGTTCAACGGTGAGTGTTCCCGAAGTTGAACCAAGCGGAAAACGAAGTTTAATACTCGATGCGTTGGCGGTCGTATTCATGACAGGCACGGTATAGGGAATAAACGCACCGTTATTGATGGAATACTCAACTCCTGTTCCGGAATACGTCCATTTGTAACCCGCTTCAAAATTCACGTCTGCAATGGTGTAAGTAACTGTTTCGTTTGGACAAACTGAAAGGTCAGGATTTATAAAGGGCTTGGGGTTTTGTGGTTCAAGGCAAAAAACGGCTAATCCTGTTCGAGCCTGACCGCCCGCGTTGGTCATTCCTTTTTCCGACAAAAACAGGTAGTTATTTACAAGAATGACGTTGTTTGTAGTGTCAATATGAGAACCCGACGAAGTAACAGAAATGGAAGAACCGATTTGGGTAAAATTCAAAGCGTTTGTAACAAGCGCACTGTTTAGGCTGTGACGCTGTAAAGTTGGTGTATTTCCTTTGTACATGAATAAATCACCGTTATAACCTGTTTGCCCCCATACATTAGTCGCGAAATTCGTTAGTAGCGGATTAATGGCATATTGAGCGTTTCCGCTTGGTGCATTACCAAAGAGTTTGCAAATGATCATGTTTGAAGCCAGTGACCCGCTTCCGCTTATTCCGCCATCGGTAGCAAGCAGTAACGTGTCGTTTAACTGTGCTAGTGAATGAAATCCGTGTCTAGTTCCTGCGGATGCTGTAAACGTTCCATTCAACGAAAGATTTATATTTCTGCGCTGAATCGATGGGTTAACACCTCCGTTATTGATCGGAAAATCTTGTGACCCGATAAAGTAATTATTTGATGCTTGCATCATTGAAACTACACCAACATCAAAAGAATTAAATGATTGCGGTGCGCTATTGAGAATGGTTAAATGTGGATGCGGGTTAGTCACTGAAGGCGTAAATTTTAGTGCCAATAAATTATCTTCTACCACATTACAAACAGTCGGTGAAGCAGAACTTAAATTCAACCCTTCAAATTGTCCTGCAACTAAAAGCGTATCACCCGAAATGTTCAAATCAAATACTCCATTGTCAAAATTCCCGCCACCAGCTTGCATGAAGTAATTCCAATTCAAAAATGATAAACCAGTAAAGACCGATGAACCTGTTGAATATAAAATTGCCATACTTTCTCTCGGTAGGCTGTTGATAGTGTTGAACTCACCGCCCAAAACGATATAATTGTGCAATGTTCCATTGTTAACGGTTACGTATTCAATTGATCGAATCGCCCCGTCTATTGACGAAATAGGATTAGCTGTTTGAACGGTGAACGTTGTAGCATTGATAAAAGCCAAATTTCTACGTGTAACCCCGCCGATGCTAGTAAACTCACCGACAACCGCGTAAGAATTGACATTTGGAATATACACAACATCGTAAATACGCCCGTTAGTGCTAAGGTTTAAGTTCGTTGTTTTGAGAACTTGTGCGTTCACAAAAAAGCAAGCAAAGAGTAATGAAATCGTGAGGTATAGTCTTATCATAATGGATATGTTTTTTCAGCGGGATAGTAAAATTAGGCGAATACGATACTCGAATTACATTTGCAGTTAAAAATGTGGTTTCCCGCAATTCTAAATGTGGTTTCCCGCAAAATGTTTGGGCGTGTGAATTGTGTTGGAGTAGTCCGTAGTGAGTTCATGGTTTTCTTCGTTTTCAAAAGCCGACAAATGTATGTCAGACAATCGGTTCTAAAATTGCATTTTTCAATCTATGTTTCGTTAGTGTTGCGATTATCCGTACAAGTTAATCATTTGGTTTTCATACATTTAATACTAAATCCTTGTAGTACGGTTATTTTGTTTTCAATAATAAGAAATTACATTCTAGGACATTAAAAAAGGTTGCCGATAAATTATTACTTTTAGCTAAAATTATCAGCAAAAAATGTTAGTCCCACTAGGTTACAAAATCCGTAGAGTTAGAGAATTTAAGAATCTCAGCCAACAATACGTTGCCGATAAATTATCGGTAAGTCAAAGCACTTATTCCGATATGGAGAATGGGAAAATCGCTGTTTCGGAAGAAAAATTAGCCATGATTGCCAATGTTTTAGATGTCTCAGTTGACGTTATCAATGAATATAACGATCAGGTGGTTTTCAACTCTTGCACCCAATCGGGATATATCAACACAAACAACATTAACCCCATTGACAAGATTGAAGAAGTCTATAAACAGATTTTAGAGGTTCATGAAAAGCGAATTACTGACTTGTTGGCGGTCATTGAGGCAAAAGATAAATTGATTGCCACACTCGAAAAGAAAAATTAATATCTAAGATTGATTTCACAATTAAATTTTTTATACTTGCCACTGATTTAGGTGGTTAGGTTAGGTTGAATTGAAAGGCTTGAAGACTCCCGTTTTCGAGCCTTTCTACTTTAAATTTGATTGGTTGATAATAGGCTAAATCCGAATTATTACAGTTCATTCCAGATTATTACAGATAAATAAGATTAAATAACGTAAAGCTGTCTCATTGAGTCGAGATTTTTGGTAATTGAATTAACTTTGTGGCAATGAAATTTATTGGTTGGGTTGATTGTTCTGGAATGATGCTATGCGTAAATAGTTTGGAAGACGGATTTATTTGCGAAAAATATGCAGGAGGATCTAAAGTTCATAACGCAAATGTTGTCTGCAATTCAAAAGAAGAATTAGAAGCGTTTTTGCATTCTTTGCCAAACTCCAAGAAAAAACACATTGAAGATTTAATGACCAAAATTGATTCATTTAATCTGTAACTAAGCAACTGTATTTAATGTTCGGGTATTTATTGCTTATGTGCATTTTTGTTACACTTTAATAAATTAAGTATCCTTAGAAACATTACTATACAATTTCTACTTGCAAAACTAGCTAAAAATGCACTTTTTCAGCGGAAAACGCTAGTGTGTCTCCGTGGTGTCTCCGTGGTGTCTTCGTGGTGTTTTAGTGGTGTTGAGTGGTGTTGAGTGGTGTCTATGTGTGAAACATGTGATTTTATATTTTTCAATGGATCATTTACAAATGAATTTATAATAACTAAAAATGGCATCCGCTAAACGGATGCCATTTTTAGTTATTGACTTAGGTGTTTAATGGGGTTCAACTATTTTGCAATAGACAAAACGCACCCCGAATTACAACCATAACAATATGCAATTTGACCCGATGCAGCAGTGATAAATTTGCACGATTCACCTTTGCAACTACCAGTACAATTATACTTAATTGGGCTAATGGAATTTGTGTATAAACAACCTGGCTCCAGTTCATCAAAAGAGACATTCATGAGTATTTTTTTACCCTTTACAACAACCGCAACAGCAACTAAATTATTATTGTTCTTTGTTGCCGATTTACTTGGATTGAGTAATCCGGTCAATGCCTCTTGAAATTCTTCCGATTCTACTTCTTCTTTTGTCGGAAAAGGCAGATGCACCCATTCTTCAGGTTCATACATTGGTCGCGTATCAGAAAACGCTGATTCTTCCGATAATTCGGCTTGCGCACCATTCCGAATAAAAAACATACTCAATTCACCTTTTTGTTTTAATGTAGATACTTGAGTACAGGTAGAGCCGTTTTGCGATAAACTCCCCATTTTTCCACTCGTTGAGAATAATCGGCACTTGTCATTCTCAGAACAAAGGCATTTGATAGAACCACTGTTGTCAGAAATCAACTTGCCGTTTGACGTAACCCCATAAAAGGTATAATCTGCGGGTAGTCTGAAATCAATCTTATCAATATCACCATTTGCATTTTCATGTTCCCTAAAAGAAGTTCCTTCGGGCATTGGTATTATGAAAGTTTGATCACCTGTCGGGATTTCTAAATTTTGAAGATTTGGTGTTTTTTCTTGTTCAATTTCTGTGTCTTTTTCCGATTTAACGGAACACGAAACAAACAAAAAACCAATTGTAAAAATGGCTGTTAAGCCTGTGAAAAATTGTCTTTTCATAGTATGAATTTTAAGATTAGGCGCAAAAGTATTGGGCGTTAATCACCTTCATATCAGTATTTATACGGTAATCGCTTGCGTAAAACCACAATTAATTGGCACTAAACCGATATACCAAACAAAGGAAAATAAAGACAAGGGTAGATAAGGGTAATTAAGGGTAGATAAATAAGATAAAAAAACTCAGTTTGTCCCGTGCTAGAATTACACATTGAATTGATCAAAAACACTAAAAAACACGCTTAAAATGCCTTTTAACTGCTGGAATTTTAAAAAATGTATAGCATTGTGTAGTATGGTGTAGCATGGTGTAAAGTTAGAATTCAATGGTGTAGTATGGTGTAAAGTTACGTTTTGACTTGTTTTTGGGTTTGCGTGTTCGATTTGTAGGATTTTGATCATTTAGACATCAATTTTGATGTAGGATTTTTATTAATAAGCTTCCTTGAAAAGGTTCGTCGTAGGATTTAATTGATTCAGGAGTAGGATTAATTGAATTGAGTAGAAGGAATAGTACGATTCGTCGAAATAAACGTAGTAGGAAATAGTAGGATTTGATCAATTAGACATCAATTTTGATGTAGGATTTTTATTAATAAGCATCCCTGAAAAGGTTCGTCGTAGGATTTAATTGATTTAGGAGTACGATTAATTAAATTGAGTAGAAGGAATAGTACGATTCGTCGAAATAAACGTAATAGGAAATAGTAGGATTTGATCAATTAGACATCAATTTTGATTTAGGATTTTTATTAATAAGCATCCCTAAAAAGGTTCATCGTAGGATTTAATTGATTCAGGAGTAGGATTAATTAAATTGAGTAGAAGGAATAGTACGATTCGTCGAAATTGGCGCGAGTCGGAAGTGAGTCGCAATAGAATCATAAAAATTTCGTCGGGTCGGATTGATCGATTCGTCAGGTCGGAAAATGAAATTAGACCAGTCGGAAAGTCGCATTTGTCGAAATTGACGCGAGTCGGAAATGAGTCGCAATAGAACCATAAAAATTTCGTCGGGTCGGATTGATCGATTCGTCAGGTCGGAAAATGAAATTAGTCTAGTCGGAAAGTCGCATTTGTCGAAATTGGCGCGAGTCGGAAATGAGTCGCAATGGAATCATGAAAATTTCGTCGGGTCGGATTGATCGATTCGTCAGGTCGGAAAATGAAATTAGTCCAGTCGGAAAGTCGTTTTTGTCGAAATTGGCGCGAGTCGGAAGTGAGTCGCAATAAAACTCAAATATTTTAGTCTGGTCGTAATGGACAATTCATCGAAATTGAGTTGAGCCGGAAATGAGTTACTATTTATTCATTTTTCAGTACGTTTTCACATTTTGATTCCGATAATATAAAATGTACAATTGAAAACAGTTAAAAACAGGCTGTTTTCAAAAAAAATGATTTGCGAAAAGTGACATGGAGTGACCTTGCAATTACCTTGCAACTACATGGAGTGACCTAACAACAACATGGAGTTTTCGCGGGTTTCAGCGTTTTTGAAAAAAAAGTTAACCGTTAATAACGATTTACAATTAAGTTGAGGGTTAAATCTAATCTGATCCATTTTTTTAATGATCAATATCAGCTTTATTATGTGAGGCGATTTAGTAAGTAATAGTGAGTAAATGTTGGTGTTTGTGAGTGTTTGTGAGTGATTTTGAGTGTTTGTGAAAAATGTTTTTTAAAAGTGTTTTAACTTAGAGTCATGCAACGGCATAGCCCAAAAAGGTAGGGAGATAATGACGAATAGCGTGCTTCTGAAAAGACAATGATGAAAAGTAAGCGTCGCCAAAAGAGCGAGTAAGTTCTGGAAACAGATTAGTGAAAAAAGAAAAGAGAAAAGTAGAAGTCATGGAAGCACAAGTAGTCATAAGCAGTATTCTAACCATCGGTGGTACTGTCCTATAAGTAGGAAGCTATCACTATGGAATGTATAAATCTCGATACAAGTTCGAGAATCCTACCACGGATGCCATAAGCAAAGAAAACCCGCTGATTCGGATAACAGTGGGCTATAAGGGAAACATGGAAACCGAAATCCGCAGTGCCCTTGGTTAGATAATAATGGTAGTTCCTTATCAGGCGAGTTGTTTTTACATCGCTGAAAACAGGACACTAAAATATCGGGTTTATCTCTCTTCCTGAAAGAGTAGATTGAAGCCTTTTATGTACCCCCGACGTACTTGGTGCGTTGGGGTACATTGTTTTTATTAAGAAGCAGTTTAGCACAAAATCAGTATTTTTTTTTAGTGACATTGTAAGATTTATTAGTTGAGTTACGTTATTGGAAGTATGGAAGGAAATCTAACACCATCTGAACAGTTTGAGAAAGACAAGGCGCATTTTTACAATGTGCTAAAACAAGCCTTTCTAATGCACGTTGAGAAGGCGAACGATAAGATTTATGCTTCAGATCACTACAAACGCGTCCTGCTGTCAGAAAATGAGCTTATTCCGCGTTTCTCCGTTTATTTCTATCAGCTTACCGTAACGTTTGATCATTTCCGTAAGCTGGGTGAAGAAAACGTCTTAGATGAAACCCTTTCGTTTTTGGATCATATCAAAGACAGCACCCGAACAGCCATCAATAACGCGAATCGTTTTTGCGAAGAAAAATACATTGATTATAATTTGCTCCATTGGTTGTATGTTGAAGCATTGGAACAAGACGAAGCCTCCATTTTATCGTTAATTGATCAAGATAAAAAACTGCTGAAATGCCCGATAAAAAAAATCATTGTGTTGTTGGCAAACTACCGCGCTGTTCAAGAATTACTAATCGAGTTTTCAGATCAGCCCGTGGAAACCTCCGAAACACATGAAAGTTTTGATCAGCTAAATGCGAATCAGGGAAACGGAAATCGACATCAAATTACACGGTCGCAACAGGTACTAATAACCTATTATCTAGTACAATTATTGGGTAAAAAACCAACTAAGGGCGTAAGTAAATATGCCGATGCGTTGCACACGTTTTTAGGACTTCCGTATTCACAAATCCGAAATTCTGAGTTGTACAAAAAACTGTTGAACCCGCTAACATATTCAAGTGCAAAAGCAACGCTTATTAACCTAAATGTGGTTAGAACCTTCTTTGAGAAACTAGATTTCGCCCAGGCGTTGCACCTCATTGATTCTGACATAGAAACGTTAAGAAAATCACTTGATGAACTTTCATGATGGTGCTTTTCTAGGTGCTATAGTGCTTCAAATGTTAAAATAAATCAACACTCAATTTGTAGGAGTACCCCTAGATTTTTTCTTTTCAGGAATCCGTTTTACTATTGCAGTAAACACCGCTGAAATGTTGTGCGTGGTGGCGCAACAGATAGTGGTTAGAAAGAAGTTTGAATCATTGAATGATAAGGGTGGTAATTGTTCAGTGGTTTCGTTGACTTCAAAATTTTATGGTCAAAAACACTTAACACCTTTAAACAATGGACACAATGGTCAGACTCGCAATTGAGCGAATGAATGAAGAAATCGAAAAGTTAAAACTTGTTGTAAAAGAACAACAAGTACAGATTTCACAACTACAAAAAAGAAGCACCTCACAACCTGTAACTGAAACGGTCATTGACCGAAAAGAAGATGAATTACTCGATCTTCAACAAGTGAAAAAAATCCTAAACATCGGAAGAAATTCACTGCTCAAATTGGTTAAAGAAGGAGTGTTTAAAGCAATCAAATTGAATCGAAGAACGGTTCGTTATTCGCGTCAAGCAATAATGGATTATATTGAACGTATTAGAGCGATTCCAACGGCTGAATAACTCAAACATTCATCCAAAAAGAAAGCGAACCACTACAATGGTTCGCTTTCTTTTTTTGTACGCTTTTTAAACCAAATCGAAGGGGAAATCTTCGGGGTTATCCATAACCTGCAATCGAAGCATTTTCACAAAGCGTACTGCATTATCAACTAACGAAATCTTATTGTATTTCAAAATCTCACTACTATCCATTCCTTTTGAATCCGAATCAGAAAGTGATAACGTTGTAGCGTGACCCGTTATTTTGCTTAGTACCGTGATTGGTATGTAGCTAATCAGATTGGAAACAAACGATCTTCGCCCAATATGCGAAGTAACAAAATCATGGAATCGATTTGTTACCAATTCTTTCTTTCCGTGAGCGTTTGTAAATGAAAGGGTAATTTCATCATTCAATTCACAATCAGTTGCAATTGTCTTTACAAGCCCGTTAAACCGTTGTGATGTTATCGGGTAAGCAACTTTACCACCGTTCGCATCAATTGCGTCCTGTAACGGTTTTAAAATCGGTACAACCACCTCGGTATCTGTTTTGGTCGAAAAATACCGCGCATAGTTGAACGATAGTTCATTTTTGGTAAAAGTATGTTCGGGTTTTATTTTGTGTACGTCTGAGTATCTGCAACCCGTAAAAAGCAGGGTTAACAATATCAGTTTTGCATTTGCCAATTCTTCGGTGGGTGCTTGGTAATCCATTATTTTTTGAATCTGATCGAATCGGAGGTAAATTTTATCTTCGGTAACTGATCGGGGTTTATCCGTAGAACGTAGTTCCTTTGTAGGATTGAACACATTATTGAGTTTGTATTTACGTGCAATCCTGTTTAATACCGATTTGAGGGTTTTGTAAATACTCCACACTGTATTGATTCGGTTGGAGCGTTCCCGTATCGTATCCATAAACCCGTTGTACAAATCTTCGGTTAATTCATGGCTGAATAACGGACGTCCTAACTTCTTCTCATAATCAGTAATACGATTCTTCAACGTTTTATAACTTTCCTTTGTTTTGGGTTTTATACCCTGCTCGTGTAGAATTTCGTTTTCTATGAAGTCCACAATTCGTACACGGGATATAACCGCTCTTTCCTGTTTCCCTTTGATCTTAATATCTAATTCCTGTTTCAATCGATTGGGTGTAACCGTTTCGTTTGCGCTCAGATAGTTGAATATATCCGTAGCTTGCTTTTCAAGCTGAATAAGAATAGCACGGTTCGTTTTATCCGTTGGTAGCTTGTTAAGTGAATCCCAATTCGTTTTACTAACTTTGACCCCAGTGTAATATCGGAGTGGTTTATACACATAGATTTGTTTGGTAATATCAAACTCTTTGTAACCGAAGTTCATGATAGCTAATACGGGAATTTCACCCTCAATACCCGTTTTTAGGATAAAATTGATCTTTAATTTCATGGTGTTTTGTTTATCGTTGATTCAAATCTATAAGTAATACCCCTAGCTTAGGGTACTAAAAATGGTCGAGATATTGAGTTTCTGACCCTTCAAAACCCTCAATGCACTATCGATCCTTCTTAGATAACGAAACGCTGAAACCTTTATTGTGGTTGGGTTTGGGGGCTAGATAGAACACTGTGAGGATTTTAACAACATTCCTCAAGGGAGGAGGTTGATTCCGGAAATTATAAAAAGTTTGGTTCTATAAGGCAATCATGGTATTGAAATGGGTTCTGAAATCAATGCGGCAAGCCTGCTTCCCTGAGGAGCGATTTCCTATTTAAAAGCACATCACAGTCTCCCATCCGCCTAAGGCGGAAATGAAAATTACACATGAATTTAAAGCGAATAATGGAAACAAGTTTCCATTTTGATTCGTGTAGACCGCGATAGCGGCTATTCGTAAAGAATTTTACACAATACGTTCCGCCTCAGGCGGATTAATTCGTGGTGGAAAATATGCAGTACGTCAAATTCTAAGAGGGTTATGCTCTTTAATAGTAAATTACCCCTTGAGGGAGGATCGAGGAGGGTGGCCCAAAGAATGATCTTCTATTCTTCGCATTTGCACCGATTGCCGTATTTTTATCGAATCAATACAAACGCCATGAACTCACTAGTGAAAATAATAATCGTTTTAACGCTCCTTTTTCCCGGAATAGCCAACGCTCAATGCCCTACTGCTGGAAGCGATTCCTCCGAAACATATTGTCAGGGTTATCCCTTCGATCTTTCCACCTTACTTTCTGCTGATGCTGATCTAGGTGGAGTGTATTATAGACCGAATGATTCAATTCTCGATCCGCCCATCGATTCACTGAATATTCAAGGAATGTACACTTATTATTATGTGGTGAGTGATACCAATTGCGCAAACGATACAGCTGTTTTTATCATTACAATTTATTGTTTCTTTGGAGGTACAGATGAAATTACCGAGGCTTCTCAGGAATTGGTTTGTCCCAATCCGGCGACTGATCAGCTGATGCTACACTCCACAAAAGCCGACGATCTACTAATCTATGATCTGCACGGAAAATGTGTCTTCCGGCAAACAGCTCCGTTGACTCCGGTGATCGATGTTTCTCAACTCGATCGCGGAATGTATGTGATGGTGGTTCAACAAGGTAATGTTACCACATTTCAACGTTTTCTGAAGGTGGATGCTCCATAACGGAACAAACCTACTTTTTTTGGCTTCCACTTGTTAACCACTGTTGAAAACTAAACTTCTCAACCGTCTTTTGAGACCCGCGTGAAGGTGTTACATTTGGAGCTCATTCGAATTCAGGATTTTGGCTAAAAAGGAAAAAACCGGCGCGGAAACGCCCTTGATGAAACAATACAACGAGATCAAAGCGCGTCATCCGCAGGCCTTGTTGCTTTTTCGCGTGGGCGATTTCTACGAAACCTTCGGTGCCGATGCGGTGTTGACTTCGCGGGTGTTGGGTATTGTGCTCACCAAGCGTGGTGCCGGTTCTGCTTCCGAAACCGAATTGGCTGGTTTCCCGCACCATTCCCTCGATGCATATTTGCCGAAATTGGTTCGCGCCGGTCATCGGGTAGCTATTTGCGATCAGCTCGAAGATCCGAAAATGACCAAAACCATCGTGAAACGCGGAGTCACCGAATTGGTAACGCCTGGTGTTTCGTTCAGTGATAAGGTACTCAACGGTCATAAAAACAATTTTCTGGCGGCCATTCACTTCGACCAAAACATTCACGGGGTGGCGTTTTTAGACATTACCACCGGTGAGTTTTTTACCGCCGAAGGTTCGCTTGATTACATCGGGAAACTCATTCAGGGCTTTGAGCCAAGTGAAATTGTTTTTCAGAAAAACAAACACAAGTTGTTCGACGAAACCTTCGGACAGCGTTATTATACGTTTCGCCTCGAAGATTGGGTGTTTACGCCCGACTTTGCGCAGGAACGACTCACCAATCAGTTTCAAACCAATTCCCTGAAAGGATTCGGGATTGCTGAAACACGGTGTGATTGCCGCAGGGGCTATTTTGCATTACCTCAACGATACGCAGCATGACCGTTTGGGGCACATTACCCAGATTCAGCGCATTGAGGAAGAAAAATACGTGTGGCTGGATCGGTTTACCATTCGCAACCTCGAGTTGGTAGCGCCCTTGAATGAAGGTGGTAAAACCTTGTTTGATGTCATCAACGCCACGCAAACCCCAATGGGTGACCGTTTGCTGAAACGCTGGATTGTGATGCCGCTGAAACAACCCGAGCAAATCAATCACCGTTTGGGAGCAGTTGCTGAATTATCAACGAACGCACAATTGCTGTTTGAAGTCGATCAGGAACTCAGCGCCATTGGCGATTTAGAACGTCTGGTGTCGAAAGTAGCCGTTGGGCGTATTTCTCCAAAAGAAGTACGCGTGTTGGCGAGCATTTTAAAGCACATCGATCCGCTGAAATTTCTCACCGCCAGCGTTAACGATAAAAAAGGATTGCTCTACCAGTTGTTCAACCGTTTGGAATCGTGCGAACAATTCATTGAGTTGGTAGAGCGCATTATTCTGGAAGACGCACCGATTGCGCTGGGGAAAGGTCCGGTGATTGCCAACGGCATCAATGCTGAGCTTGACGAACTGCGTGGTATTTCCGGTACGGGGAAAGATTTCTTGGAAACCATCCAAAACCGCGAATCGGAGCGAACAGGCATTCCAAGCCTTAAAATCTCGTTCAACAACGTCTTCGGGTATTACCTCGAAGTGCGCAATACGCATAAAGACAAGGTTCCGGAAGAATGGATCCGCAAGCAAACACTCGTGAATGCCGAGCGCTACATTACCCCCGAACTGAAAGAATACGAAACCAAAATTCTGGGAGCCGAAGACCGTATTGCGGTGATCGAATCGCGCATTTACGGCGAATTGATTCAGCAACTGGCGCAGTTTGTAACGCCCATTCAGCAAAATGCTCACCTCATTGCACAACTGGATTGTTTGTGTGGTTTCGCCCACGTGGCAACGCGCAATCAGTATGCCCAACCGGTGGTAAACGACGGTTTTGCGCTGAGCATTACCGAAGGTCGTCATCCGGTGATTGAAGGTCAGCTGAAAGCGGGAGAGCAGTACGTTCCCAACGATGTGTACCTCGACAAAGAAACCCAACAAATCATTATGATTACCGGTCCGAACATGGCGGGGAAAAGTGCGTTGTTGCGTCAAACAGCGTTGATAGTGCTACTGGCTCAGATGGGCAGTTTTGTGCCGGCCGTAGCTGCTGAGATCGGGATCATTGATAAAGTATTTACCCGCGTTGGAGCGTCGGATAACATTTCGTCGGGCGAATCGACGTTTATGGTGGAGATGAACGAAACATCGAGCATCCTCAATAACTTGTCCGACCGCAGTTTGATCTTGCTCGATGAAATTGGTCGCGGAACCAGCACTTACGACGGTATTTCCATCGCCTGGGCCATTGCCGAATACCTGCACGAGCACCCAACGGCAAAAGGAAAAACCCTTTTTGCAACGCATTACCACGAGCTCAACGACATGGAAGAAGCCTTTCCGCGCATTCACAACTTCAACGTTTCGGTGAAAGAAGTGGGGCAGAAGATCATCTTTTTGCGCAAACTGGTGCGTGGTGGCAGCGAACACAGTTTCGGTATTCACGTAGCCAAACTGGCCGGAATGCCCAAACAAGTAGTCGAGCGTGCCGAATTGATGCTGCAACAACTGGAACTCAATCACGCTTCGGCAGAAGTAGCGGTGAACGAAAAGAAAGGTCGCAAGAAAAGCGCTCCTTCCGAAATTTCAGCCGACAACATGCAACTCAGCTTTTTCCAGCTCAACGATCCGGTTCTGGAGCAAATCCACGAAGAATTGGTAACGATTGATATCAATACATTGACGCCGGTGGAGGCTTTGATGAAGTTGAATGAGATTAAGAAGCTAACCGGAGGTTAGAATTTTTAATTTTGAATGTTTGATGTTGAATTGGAGTTGCCCGCCGAATGAAAGCTTGTATTAAAGAATGAAAATTTGCTTCTCTCCGCCTGAGTCGGGAAGGGGGATTGAGGTCTGATGACTCTGATGAGTATCAGACTCCGTCAGAGGGGAGGATTAAGGAAGGCTATTCCAGAACAAAAACAGATCAAAATCAGCAACTTGGAAGACCGACGAAAAAATACCTGCAAATTTTCTGCATTTTTTCAGTCATAGCGCTTTGATTTTAAAAAATACTTTCTACATTTGTCCCCCGTAACAAACGTGTTGCGGTAGTTGCGAAAGCAACGTTTGAAATAAAAATAAGCGAGAGTAGCTCAGTTGGTAGAGCACAACCTTGCCAAGGTTGGGGTCGCGAGTTCGAATCTCGTCTCCCGCTCGAATACCAAAGGATTTGTCAGCCACGGCGGATGAATCCTTTTTTTATTCTAGTAATGAGAAATGCTCGGATGGTGGAATTGGTAGACACGCCGGACTTAAAATCCTGTGCTCATTTGGGCGTGCGGGTTCAAGTCCCGCTCCGAGTACCAACGAAGTAGAAAAGCCTTTGGAGATTTCCGAAGGCTTTTTTCGTTTAGACGTTTTGGCAGTTTTATTATCTTTAATTATTGATGGGATACCCCTATTTAATTAATCAAATATCATTCATAATTGTTTTCAAGTATCATTTTATTTCGAAAAGTGCCATTGTCATTCCATACAATGTAGATCTTCCTATGCCGAGCATATATACCCATACGAGAGGTTAATATATGAGGGTTTACCTCTTTGTAAACACTTGCAAACCAGATAACGTCTTTATCATCCGACAAATATTGTTCGAAAGTTTTTTTATCAATGTGAAGTGTTTTTTGAAATACAGAGAAGCTATCTCTATTCTGATTGTAGAAAGCATGACAGCGGAGTTCATTATCAATACAAGTTTCACCGTCGCTTATGATACTACGTTTAGAAAATATATCTTTTATCGGGACAATAAACTCGGTGTCGCCTTCTTTGATATTGTAGTTAGAGAAAGAAAGGTTCAATTTGGTCAATCTAATCTCTTTAGATTTTGCGGTCACCTTAATTTCATGATAATCAACTTCGCACAATTGATCAGAATAGACGTCTCGCACATTGGCATTATGTAAGTCTTTTATAGAGGCTGCGATGTCGCTAACCGATTCAATTTCGTAGTCATGAAATTTAAAATCTTCGGTAATGAAATCATCTTTGTCATTTTTGTCAATTGAGCATGCCGAGATTGAAATCCATGCCCGCCCATTACCAGTAAGATCGAGATCTGAAATCATGGCGTATGTGGTAATTACATTATTTATCTCAAGCGAATCATTATAAGTATTTTTTTTAATTGGTTTCGCGAAAATTATTGCTTCCCAATCGATTTTACATTCACGTGACGTCCATTCTTTTGATAGTTCTCGGTCAAATTCGTCGATATCGTCAATAAGTGTTGGAAATGTTTCGATGAAATTTGTATTAACAATGTTTGCATGAACATATGGACATTCTTTTAGATAGCTATTAGAGATAATAAATGATGTGTCAGAGAAGTTAAATTTGATTCGATAATCATGCACTTTTTCTTGTTCCATAAGTAAAGGGAGTCTGTCAGCAAGGAAACCATAGAGTTCATGTACACCACACCAAACATATTTTTCAATAGTTGTTTGCAGCTCACTTTTACCCCCATGGGTTGCTTGTGTGTATACTGACGACCCCTCAGACACCCATCCCCATTTTTTCATTTTTGCTACTATAGCTGAGTAAGCGAATGCCGTGTTGGTTATTTCCTTATTGTATTTTTTTGAATAGGGTAAAAAGAAGTGGTTCAAAGCTTCATTTTGCTCTTCTGTTCCAATAAGAAAATCATCATAAGCGTACTTAGCAACGTACCATTGAAGATCATTCTCTATTGGATACCAACCCTTTTGTTCCAGACACCCTCTATCAAGATCAATCAATTCATTTAATGGGGAATAAAGTGGAGTTGTAATTGCATTATAATTCTCAATATTACAATACGAAGAACATATTTTCAGAATGGAAATGCAGCTATTCCTTATAGAGACTGAAGTGTATTTTGGCGAGTCTTCATTAAAGCAATTTTGAATGACCCAATTTCTTACGATCTCGGACTCTGAAGGATGAAAGAAAAGTCGTATTCTACACGTATCCAGCAAAACATGCAGTAAATCTTCTTTCATCTGTGGATCGTTGGTATTAAAAGTCAAATCAAGTAATGACAACAACTCATTGATTTTTTTCAGAATAGCCCATTTTATTAGTTCTTGTTTGACATTCATTCTGAATATGGTGTCAAAAGAAGTTAGAAACCAAGCATATATTAATGGTTTATCATTATAAGAATCTGAATCTCGTAATTGAAAGTCCTTTATTAGTTTAAGTCGCTGATGTTGATTGCTATATTCATTGTCGTGTTTGCTAGATTTATCCTCTGTAAAGTCAGGGCCACTCCAAATCTTATCTCTTTCATAGGGAGTGGGAAAGCGTATCAAATATTCGTGTAAACCGATAGGTCCTAGCGGATGATTTGGTTTTAACGAGATAGGTAAGATTACTTCTCGTAATAAGGTATATATTTTAGGTAAATTATGCATATGTAGAAAAAATCCATGTTTTTAAATCAGAGTTGATTCTCTCGTTCGGAACTCCCTTAAGAACACCTAAAAGTACCGCTTCCCTCATATAACTTGAAGCTTGATCATGCCAGAAATCTTTGAAAATTAAATACCCATTATGTTTAAGCATTTTTTGAGCAAACATTTCAAGTACTCCACTTTTATCTGCCATATATTCAGGGATAGTATCAGGTAAATTATCTGCAAATAGGGAAAAGAAATTTTTTGCTAATGACAATTCTACTAAACTGTTTTCTTGAAATCTCAAGATGTTTCCTAAATGGTTTTTGTCATTTAAAAGTAAATCATACTCCATTAATTGAATAAGAAAATAATTCAAGGTTTCTTCAGAAATAGTAATTCTATCATCACTTAAAGCACTAATTATTTCGGTGTCTAGAATCCATTTTCTACTTTCTTTGACCATAATATTTCCTAAAACAGTAAAGAATTGGATCAAAAAACCTTTTTGAATCCATGAGAGTTTTTTAGAATAATCTTTTGATTTTAGTTTATTTTGAATGGCATTCAAATAATGATCATAAAGTGAATGTAATGAGAGATCAAGTTTATCAAAATCAATCTCTTGTCCCTCAAAAGCCTCAAAAAATAGTCTTATTTGTAAAGGATTCGTAAAGAATTGCTGTAGCCATTGTTGTCCTTCAATGTTTTTTATAAGATATTTCTCTTTATAGAGATTATATATCTGAATTAAATCTATTTCTGATTTATCGAGATTTATGATCTCTATAGATGGGTTTTGTATAAGTGATGGAAAGTCATTTAGGAATGTTGGTCGTGTAGTATAAATGAAACACAGAGATTCATTTTCTTGAAAAAGGTCAACAGAATTTTTAATTAATTCTTCCCATTGTTCCGTATTTATAGCTTCATCAAGAGCATCTGTTGCAATCACGAATTTTGTTTTTGAGCGAATGAACTTTCTGTTAGGATCCAAAAGATCAAGCTTCATGTCAACCTTATCACATGCTTTGTTAATAGATTTAAAGAGGGTCTCCTTATTTTCCGGAGAACATTCCAACGTCCTTATAAGGACATTGAACCAATTTGGATCATACGATTCACCACAGCGATTAAGGATCGATTTTTCAACTTTATTGAACCGATTATCTATTAAACTTGATATAATATGGGTTTTCCCTGTGAAGGCTTCACCAGAAATAATAACTCCAGACTTATTGTATGATAATGGAGTTAGCTTCAAGTATTCTATTTGTTCAATCAACTTTAACATAGATCGTAAAAGATCTTTTTTTATACTTGAATAATTGTCTTGATCTAGTTCAAGTTGAATATCAATCTTAAGTGGTCTGATTCGTTTAAGATATTCGAATGTCAGGGCACTGTATGGCCTGTTCAACTTTAAAGCTGTTATATCTTTTGTGGAATATTCTTTTAATTCTTTGGTTATTTCGATAAGTTGAGTTGCAATATCTTTAAAAATGTCAGTAGAGTTCATCAGAATCATCATTCCGATTAATTCTTTGTTTACCATATGAATTTTATAAAGCTTTTCTAATTCAAAAGCTCGGGAAATGTTGTCATTTGTTTTTAAGTTAAGTGTTTGATCAACAGTTCCTTTAATGTGAATATCAGGGAAATACCTTCCTTTTAACCAGCCAGCAACAGCTTTTGTATTGAATACGTCTTTGAGGTAGTCAAATTCTATGTAGCTTTCGATTTCGGGGATATTCCTTACAGTACTACTTTTCTGAAAACTAATTCCTTTAGACCATTTTACGAATTCCTTTTCGTTTAATAAAAGAAAATTACTTGAATCTGACTCTCCTCTCGTCTCCAGTATTTTATAGTAGCTAAATACATCATTTATTTCGATGAAATGAACTCCATTTTTCAGGAATAACAAAGGAATATCTGAGTCAACTTGATAATATTGACAATCCTTTAATTTGAAGGAAGTCATGGACCAAGCCCTCTGAAACTTGTTTAACCTTACTTTTCTTAAATTAAGATCTCTGAAATTTAATTCTCCTAAGAATTCAATAGTAGCAATGTCAGTTTCATAATAAACATAGTTTTGAAAAAGGAACACAGAGTCTTGCCCCTTTATCTTTACGAACTCATATTCTTGATTTAATTCCGGAAACCAAAAAGAATCCGATACTAAGAATGGCGCATTTTTCGGCAAATAACTGAATCGCAAATAACTGAACCAGACAAAACAAAACCAAGTTGTGTTTCCTGTAATATTATCAATGCCTATTGATTTGTATAATCCGTTTAGACCGGCCTCCCAAATTATATCTCCAATGTAACCTAATGAAGAAAGAAGAAATGAGATGCTCGGATATAGAATTTTCGTCAATAATGTATTATTATTCATTGATGTGAATAGTTATGTTACAGGTAAAAAAACATTCTCACTCGAAATATAACTATTTTCAATTTTACTTTGAAAAAACCTCTTTCAATCATCGGGAACAATTCACCCTTTCGCAATTTTCAGCCAGATAATTTGTCCAATTGGTCTTTTTTTTTGAGGATGCTCCGATTCCGAAGGCTTTTGTGTTTTCA
>Ga0302296_1001276_pt1 | contig 18452 bp, 47 predicted proteins | sample III_Fen_N3_1_FD_194546 | JGI IMG/M metagenome (GOLD analysis project Ga0302296, IMG submission 194546) | Peat permafrost microbial communities from Stordalen Mire near Abisko, Sweden - III_Fen_N3_1 | ecosystem: Environmental > Terrestrial > Soil > Wetlands > Permafrost | place: Sweden: Abisko...
AGAAAAACTGTAGAAACTACAGTATATGTTAAAAAATATATGATACTTTAGTAAAAAATTAGTTGACAATAGAGTAATCTAGCTATATAGTAATTATATGAACTTTTTCAGGGTAGAAACACAAGATCATCAAGGCCCATATTGCAATACTCTTGAACTTTGTCTTATGGATTGGCTTGAAATGGAAGATGTATTAAGCAATACTGCCTGTGATAATCGCTATGAACAATACATGAGAACTCATCCATCCCCTATGGGAGATGATACTACTATACTTAAACACTATAACCATGATATCCCTTGTGGTTATAGACAAAACTTTGTCTTTGGTTTTATTTCATTAAAACAGTTAGATAATTGGTTTTGTCTTGAACAGGAACGACAGTACTTAAAACACTATAACTTTTCCATAACTCAATATAGTTCTGACTTAGTTTATTCATCTGAATATCAAGCTATTGCAGATAAAACTACATTAAAGCTTATAAATAGAATAAATTTTTGACTAACTTAAATAAGTAGTTTAGTATAAAGTAAATTATAAAGGAAAATATGACAACAGCAAGTATAGTAAAGCAACTAAAAGAATCTGATACAGACTATGAATTTTATCCTACTACTATTCAAATGATTGAAGCTTTTGCAGATTATATTAAAAATAATTCTGATTATAATAGACTAAATAGAATGCTTGATGTTGGTTGTGGTAATGGAAATGTATTTATTAAACTGGATAAAGTTATTGAAAAGTATGATAGATCGGATGTGTGCTTTTCTGAAAGGTTTGGAATAGAAAAATCTCAAATACTTATTAATGAATTACCTAACAATGTAACTTTGTTAGGTACTGAATTTTTTGAACAATCTTTGATTGATAAACAGATGGATGTAATTTTTTGTAATCCTCCCTATTCTCAATATGAAGAATGGGTAGAAAAAATAATATTGGAAGGTAATGCAAAAATAATAGCCTTTGTTATTCCTGTTCGATGGACAACTTCTGATCGTATAAAAGTAGCATTATCTCGTCGAGGATTTAAAACAGAAATTATAGGGGAGTATGATTTTCTAGAAGCAGATCGCAAAGCTCGTGCGAAAGTTAACTTGGTTATATTAAACTCTATTAAAAATTATTCTGTAAAAGATCCTTTTGATACATGGTTTGATGACTTGTTTAAAGATATAAAAAAAGAAGAAGTAGAAGAGAAAGAAAATAAAGAAGAAATTATTGAACAAGAAATTATTAAATCAGAAAATGTAGTTACTCAACTTGTAAATTTTTATAATGCAGACATGGAAAAAGTATATAGTAATTACAAAGCAATTGAGTCACTTGATGCCGGGATTTTAAAAGAATTAAATGTAGATATAAGTGCTTTGAAAAAGGGTTTAAAAGTCCGCATTGCTGGACTTAAAAATATATATTGGAATATGCTTTTTAAGCGGTATGATAAGATTACCAGTAGACTTACCTCTTTTTCAAGAAAGAAAATTCTGGATAAATTATATGCAAATGCAGTAGTGGACTTTACAGAAAAAAATATATTTGCTGTAACAAATTGGATTATTAGAAATTCTAATACAATGTTTGATGAGCAACTAAAAGATTTTTATTTGAAATTATCTAATCCTGACTCGATCAAGCAGTATAAATCAGATAAGCGATTTAGTGATGATGATTGGCGCTATTTGAAACAATCTGTAAATCGATACGGTTATTGGAATGACACTGCAAATTTGAAAAATTATATACTTGATTATCGAATTGTTTATAAAGGAAGTTCTAATTTTGATTATAGTGGTTTATCAGAAGAAACATTTAATTTAATTTCTGATATGATAATAATTGCTAAAAACCTAGGATTTAGTTTTAAGGAAGATATATTCCCAAGTAATCATTGGAATACAGAAAAGTTTGCATGTGAAACTCTTACTTTTTGTTATTCTGATGGATCAGACTTTGTAAATATACGATTATATCAAAATGGGAATAAGCATTTAAAGTTTGATATTAATTTTATGAAAAAATTAAATATAGAAGCATCCAGATTAAACGGCTGGATTAAAAGCAAAGAAGAGGCAGTTCAGGAACTTGATATAGATGAAGAAGATATAACTAAGTTCTGGAATTGTAATAAGCAATTGGCTATTAGTAATGCTCAATTGTTATTACTGGAATAATACTTGACAATTAAGTAAAGGTAGTATTAGAATAATTGTAAGGGGAGATACTATGATTAATAATTATGAGAAATGCGATAAAGATTTTACTGATAGTGACTGCAAGTATTGCAATAATTATAACCTTCAGTTTGAATCAAGCTTGTCAGGTTGGAATAAATATAAAAAAAATATCTATAAAGAGATATCTAGCAAGATTGCAACAGGTATTGCTATAATTCTTTACTATCTGCATATTCCTCCTGCTGTAAAAGTAGTTCCTGAATGGGAAACTTTTAGAGGATATGGAAAGTTTACAAATGATAAATTTACTTTTACTATTCCTTATAATCTTTTTCCTCATATAAGCATAAACTTTTTTATCAAACTGGTGCTTGTGGCTATGGTGCGCGTTTCTACCTACGATATGAAGACAATGAATCAAAAGTAGGGCAACTTTTGAAAATTATGTGTGCATGGGGAAACTTTGATAAAGAAGAAATTCAGAAAGAAAATTGGGTAAGCTATGAAATGCCTCCTTGCGTTGACTATTCAATTTTCAAGCAGGTAGTAATTACTTGCTGTTTCAAAATCGAAATTCTTGAATCGTTGGAAGGATGGGAAGAATTTCTTGAATATTGCAAAGCAGGAGCTTAATATGGAAAAAATTATAGCTACTTCTATAGTATCATATCCTGAAAATATGCACAATATAGTAAGTAATGCCTATATGCATTTTGAGGATACAAACACTCATTGCATTTATCCCTAAGTCTACTTGTGGTGATGACATAGATTTTGGCAAAATGAATCCTTATATAAAATATATAGATGTAGAAGAACCTGAGCTTGTAAAGCTACAATTTAATAAAGAACTTGCCTATGATTCAGTAGTTTATAAAAATAAGTTAGCAAAAACAATAGAAATATTTAAAGATGTAATAGAAAGTAAAAAAGCAGGAATTCAAATGTTAGAAAAACGACTAATAGATTTGGGTTATAAGGAGACAATATGAAATTTATAGACTTGTACAAATCATATTCTTTTGCAGAATTTTTAATTTCTTCATTAGAATCTTTGGAAATGAAGAAAGAAAATCAGCCTGTTTCTGATTCCATTCGTGAAACAGGAAACGTTGATATGGATTTTAAGATTAATAATATTCCTATTGATCCATTAGAATTTTTTAATCGACTTGAGCAAGCATATGATAATGATGTAAAGCGTAAAGCTCAGGAACTTGTTACAGAAAAGTTTTCTGAAATGGAATCAGTATATTTTGACTATTGTAATCTACGAAAAGAAATGGATAAGAAAGTTTGTAAAGAACTTGGAATTGAAGTAGAGGAGTACTGATATGAAATATCATACAATGAGAATTTTTGGTGATAAATATATTGATGGAAAAAGAATTGCTAAACAAGATTTTATAAGCTTAAAACAATTTGAAAAATGGATAGCAAGCAATAAAGGAACTGTACTTGCTATGAGCTTTAGGAATGGATCTGATATATGCTATAAATTTAGATATGAAAACGGAAAAAGAAGAAAAATGAATATAAAAATTTCTGATAATGATAGAAAGTTTTTTTATAATATAAGGAGAAATTATGAAGCTTGCAATTAGAAACAAAAAGTTTACATTTATATTTGATGGACGATATGAAAATCCTGTGTGTCATTACTTTAATCATAAGTGGATTTATTACTGCAATGCTGATAGTCCGCAAAAACAAATTCGTATGTGTACGCGCTGTCACTTGGTTCAGGAATATAAGTCAGTTATTATATTTGGACTTAATCAGTCTTATTGGTCAAACTTAATTCAAAGAACTTCCCTTGGTGCTAAAGAATGGATTACAGGAAGTAATATAAAAACAAAGGAAGAATAATATGGAAGAACTACTTGATTTTTTGTGTGGTGATAAAGACTATTGTATTATTCGATGTAAACAGTTTACTCGTAGAGAACTACGTGAAATGTTTACCAAAGAAGAAACCATGCGAAAAGATTTTGAAAACATGTGCGGAAACTATTGGTATGCAATTCGCTTTATGATACAACAAACTTATAGCGATTACTTGACAATAAACTAAGAATAGACTATAGTTATAGCATCAGGAGTACTTATGATTGTAGGAAACACTGAACTTGATATTAAGGGTGTAAAATTCAATAGTGCTAGTATTACTAGTAAGGAAGCTATACAAAAAGCAGGTTTAAACTGGTCAGTAGAAACAGTTCAATATTATTTAAATAATGAACCAGCTAATGGAAAATTTGCTAATTGTAGGAGTGATACAAAAGAATGTTTAGGAGATGTTTCTGCTCGATATAAAATTTATCAAAATAAATATTTCTTTACTCTTATGGATAATATAAAATCTAAGTTTAATAATTCTTCTATTGATAGTGCAGGTATGCTATTCAACGGAGAAGAAACATGGATGAAATTAAAAGTAGGAACTTCAAATATTTTTGATGATACTATTATTCATTATTTTTTCATGATGAATTCTTTTACAGGGAAAACAAGTTGTCTGTATGGAATAACAAGTATGATTAACAATTATGTGATTACTTTAAATACTAAGCAATCTCGTGTTTGGAGTTTTAAGCATACGGGAGATAAGGACAGAGAAGAAGAATCTAATGAGTCTGTTACAAACATAAATAATTATATGGAGTCAATGAATAAAACTGCAAATAGAATGTATGAAGAGAAAATAGATGCACGAGCTATTTTAAAGAAAATATTTGCTATAGCAAAAACGGACTCTGATAGGATTGCAGGAAATACCCAGTGGAAAATTGAAACAGTTATGAACTTGTATAATACTGATACTTCTATTTTTAACTATAAAGATACAGCATGGGGGCTATATTTAGCTATAGCAAAATGGAAAACAGAATCAGATGCTTTACGAAAGACAGAAACTTATAATGATAATAAATTTAGAGAACAGCTTATTGGAATTCCTGAATTGGAAAAACTCCAAAAGTTAACAATAGGTTATTGACACTATACAGCAAACAAGTGTATAACTTACTTGACAGACAAAACGTCAATGGTAGAACAACCAGTTCGGAGCAATACACAGGGTTCCGAGGCCTACGACGGTAATCAGTAACATGATTACTACAACTTTTTTATTAGCCTAGTTGACGCTCGAACGCCGACTAGGCTATTATTAAGCAATTAACATTCTATCAAATAGAATACTTATAAAAGGAACTATAATGAAATCAATTACAGAACTTAAAAAAGAGCGTATGTCTATCAGACTTACTAATCCTGTACGTGCTTCTGCTCTTATGATGATTATTGATCTAAGTAGCAAATTGGCTAAAGATGCCAATAGAGAAGTAACAGAAGAAGATATTGTAAAGTCTGCAAATAGTTTAGTAAAAGAAACAATGAAAGATATTGAACTGTTTAAAAATTATTCTAACACACAAGCAGATATTGAAAAATTGGAACTATCAATAAGTGTGTATAATGAATTTCTACCTACTTTACTTTCTGAACAGCAGATTAGAGATATAGTAAATACCGGAAATAAAGTTGCAACTTTTGAACTTACAAAAGCAAACAAAGGTAAGTGTATGGCTTATTATAAAAATTTAAGTAACATGGATATGAAAATACTATCTAAAATTTTGGATGAGATACTTGCATGAGAAAAATAACAGAAGAAGAAAGACAAGAAGCACTTGATATATTTCTTGAAAAATATCCTGAACTAAAATTAGATAAACAGTTTATGATTTTTATGAATTCTGCTTTTAATATAGGATATGATTACGGTCATATTTTCAGAAAGTATAATAAAATATCTAAAGTACTTATTTTTATGTATGTCTGGACAGTAAGAATAGTAATTGGTATATTATTTGGTATTATAATAGGTTATTTTGATGCACCACTATGGGCTTCAATACTTACTGGATTAATTGGTTCGGCTTTTTGTACCAGTGATATTACTACAGTACAAGAGTATATAAAAAGGTATGAAAAGGATGTAAAATGATTTTATATGATTATATAAATGAAAAAGTTCAAGTTATAATTGCAGGAAAAGATAATACAAAAGAATTGCGCAATATAGTAAAAGATGAAATATGCCAAGAACTTCTTTCAATTTTTAGTATAAATGGGTTAGTAAAAAATTTTAACGGAAAATCAAATACTATTAAATTATATAGTCTTTATTATCCAAAGATAGAAGTAAAATGTAATGAGGAAAATAATAGTCCTGAAATTGTTGAAAATAATTCTTTTAGAATAGATGTAATTCCTTCTTTTATTTTAAGATCAGAGGTTGACCCTGAAACTAAAAAGATTAGTTTGTATTATTATGACTAGCTATATTGAAGAACTATTCAAATATAGTAAAGACTTAAAATTAGCAATACAAGGAACACTGCTAGGTTTACAGGCTTTTGGTTATCTTATAATTTTAATAACTATTACAGTGATACGAATTCCTTTTATTCCAATCATTATTTTGTGTAAAAGGAACAAGTAAATATTTTGTAGAGGCATACTTTGAAACATTTTCTTGCAAAGATTTTACTAAAAGTTTTATGGTATCTTTCAGATGATTCAGCTAAAAAACTAGACAAATTAAGTGTTATTTATTGTGACGTTCCACAAGACATAGCAGATTCAGAAGTTCAAGAATATCGATTTGATTATGTTATAACCAATAGGTATAAATGTTTAAAATGGTTACACACTAAAGACTAACTATTATAATATGAAACTATTAGAAGCAATATCAAAAGACTATATTGAAGATATTTATAAGCAAGTACTTGTCTGGTTAAAGAACATAAAGCGTATAGAGACAGTAGAGCAATATAAAGAGTTAAATAAACGATGGGTAAAGTGGCTTAATGAATATTTAGATATTCAGCTAGGTAAAAACCTATTTGGAAAAAATACTGTAAACTCATTACAGAATAGTGATTTAATAAACTTAAAAAATTGGTATAACGAGTATGAAGAATTTTTAGAGTATGTTAAAACTATTTTTATGCCAACTACTTTAGACGTAACTCGTTATATAAAAGCAGGTAATTCTTGGTCTGTAATTAGTTATAAAGAAGTAGCTAAATTTTTGCTTGCTATGTGTGAAGGAGATACCTCATCATCAGAAGACAGTGTTTGGCAATTAGCCTTTTATGTATATGATCCATTACGTCAAAGTAAATATATTGGTACTAAAAAGAAGATAGATGAATACTTCAATGGTCTTATAAATACTTTTAATAATGACTTAAAAGCAGATGAACGCTATATAACTGATAGTATAAAAATAGAAGGTGTTACTGTTTTTATTGATTATAAAGAAACAGATTTTGATTTTATAAAAAAAGCAGTAAGTGATACTAAAGATGCATTTAGATACATAATAGATTCAGGTTTTAAAAAAGCATTACAGAATACTTCTATAACTTTATCCACTACTGATATAGCTTCAAAAAGTTCTAATGTAAAAGACGGAAAAGATTATGGAACGGGTGGCTTTTATACAATAGCTGATAATAAATCAACTATATTAAAAAATAATATAAATACTTATAACAAGTATACAACTATTACTACTATAATTCATGAATCAGGTCATAAGTTTTATTACGATATATTATCTAATAATCAACGTAAAGAATGGGAGAACTTTTATGGTCTTATGCAGTCAGGTTCATTACCTTATAATAAAGCGATAGAAGAAATATTTAATACCTTTAATGATGATTACATGGAACTAAGATCATTACAAAATAATAATAAAAAAGATTTTGGAAAGTTTGAAACAGTGCCTAAATATGCTAATTGGTTGAATAAATATATTTCAGATAATTTTGAAGATATACAACGCATGGCTTATAATAATGGAACTAACTTAGTTACTGCTATAAATGAAATAGGAAAGATAGTAAACAAATTAAATAAAGAAAAAGATTGTATTTCTTTAAATCAACAGCATATTATTACAGATTCCTTTATGGAATTATTAGATCAGTTAAAAGATAAGGACATGAAAGCCAGTAAGTATAAAATGCTTGTTACTGAATATGGGACTACTACTGCTTCTGAATTTTTTGCAGAAACATTTACAGGGTATTGCTTATGGTCTACAGAATATGGTAGAAAAAATTATAGTTTAATACAGTCAGTGTTTGAAAAGTTTATAGATATAACAGGTGTTCGCTCTGCGTATAGGGAGAGCCTTATGAAAAAAGAAAATAGTTTACAAGAAAGTTTTAAGAAATTAGGTCATATAGAATGGTCAGAACCTTATATGAATAGTACTATAAGCTATGAAGGAATGGCATACTCAGATGGAAAGTTTACTATTCGAGTAAGTGTTAATAGAAGTAATAAAAAACAATTGGAACTTTTAATAGATGATAAAATTATATTCACTACTCAAAATTATTTAAGGGTTAATGTAGCACAGGCTATAGAGTTAATAGAGGAACACCTAATTCCTTTGATTACTCAATTTGATAGCTATAAAGAAATAGAAAAAACTATCAAAACAGATAAAGAATATGCTGATATAGTTCAGCAGGAAGTTAGAGAATTAAAGCGAATACTAGAATAGTATACTTTTGTATACACTTTGATATAGAGATATTGGAGATATAGCTATAGTAATATTTTGTTCTATTTTATGTCAAAATATTACTATATATTTGCATATATTTACTTGACAATAAACTAATATGTACATATACTTATATATGTAGAGAGTTGAATAAGGAATTGGAGGACTATATGAAGAAAGCATTTTTTGGTTTAACCCTGATTATTATACTTGCTTTGTCGATTAGTTGTGTAGGGGTTTCCGCTGATATACCTGCTACAGATACTACCACTACATCTAAACCTGCTGATCCTATTACAACTGGAACTACCACTACAACGGATAATCCTATCACAGTAGTTACTACTGATCCTGTAAATCCTACTGATCCTGTAGTAGTTGATCCTGTAACACCTGATCCTACTAAAGTCAGTTATTCCATTATTTTCAATGCAAATAGTGGTATAGGAACTATGGAAAACCAGATAATTGTTGAAGGTACTATTGCTACTATTAAAGCAAATACCTTTACTAAAACTGGCTATACTTTCTCTGGATGGACAATTTCTGATAGTGCTACAACGGCTGAATATCCTGATGGTGCAAGTTTTACTATGGGAACTACAAATGTTACTTTGTTTGCAGTTTGGAAAGAAGAAACCATCTCTTTAACTTTTAGCAAAGCCTTTCTTTTTCAGAATCATACTGCACAACTTGTAGCTACTACTACATCAGGAACACTTACTTATGCAAGTTCCAATATCTCTGTTGCTACAGTAAATAGTTCTGGTTTAATTACTGCAACAGGAAAAGGAAATGCAATAATTACTGTAACTACTTCTACAGGGAATAGTACAAATTGTACTGTTAGTGTAAGAAAGTTTGATTATAAGCCCTCTATCATAGGTGATACTACTTATGGTGATTGTCTTCTTTCTAATCCTGTTTGGTGGAATAAAAATAACAGTATAATGGCAGTAAATGAAGTAGCAAGTTCTGTACATACAGGTACAAAGTTGGAGCTTTCTGTAAAAGTTGCATCTTATTCTGGAACACTTGTAAGTGATAGATATACTTCAAAGATTACTTTTACTGGAACTTACTTTGATGGAAAAACTTATAGTGACTCTCCTGTTAATACTAAGAAAATATATACTAATATTACAATTACCGTTGATTATAATGGAAACATGATAAGCAATGTCTATGGAGTTTGTGATACAAACATTACAATTCCTAACTAAAAGTTTCTTTAAAAAGTAAAAGAGGTATTACAATATACCTCTTTTACTTATTGACTTATGATTAGTAATCTGATAGTATTCATTAAAGGAATGAAAAATGAATAAGCGAATAATTTTAATTACTTTATTTGTTCTTATTTTTTTTAGCTGTACAAAGTCTTTATCAACAGATACTTATGTTCAGTGTTTTGAACATAGATATGGAAAAGAATATACAATATCTGTATCAGAGTTCAATCCTGATCCAATTACTAATAAAAAACAGAAGTATTTATTTACTAAACTCGATTATGGTAATGGAGTAATTATACTTATTTCAAATCTGGATAAGTCTGATTGTAATATTTACCAAAACACAATGACACGTACTAAGGATTAATGAGTGACAGAAATTATAGAGCAACAAGTAATATCCCCTGATTTAACTCGATTAAAAAATATGGTAGATAACCATATAAAAGTTTATGATCCTTTTGGTGATAATAGTGACGATGAACATTATATTTATCAAGTTGCAATGGAAACTTTTTATGGAAAGGATATCTGGAAAAGATTAAACTCAAAATGAATACAGTATATGAATTATATAAACAAGTAGAAGACACTAATAGTAAAATTCCTTTTTATTTTAAGCCACATAGTACTCATTATACCCCGCCTATTATTAGCTGGACTAAAATTGACATACCTATAAAAGATTCCCTTGATTGGATTAATGAATATATTAAAGATCATGAAGGAACGTATAAAATAGTAAATAAAGGAAATAAAATATGAATTTCATTAACAAACTATTTCCTAAATGGGAATTAGTTGAAGAAGGGAAGATAACTTATTGCACTCGATATAATGATTTATTAGGCAAGACTGGCCCTATTATAGTACTTGTTGATGTTTTTAGAAAAAAGAAATTAAATGGTTTGTATAAATATAGAACAGTAGGTCGGGAGTAGTCATGAAAGGTGATAGAATAGAACGATGTCATAGATGTGAAGGTACAGGATTAATACCTGAAAAATGGTCAGATAATGCTTTCCCTTTATCAAGAGAAACACTATATAATCGTATAAAGTGTCCGAATTGTGAGGGTACAGGATTTAATAATATATGTCAAAATAAACATGGCGGATCATTATATAATTTATATGTAAGTTTATATGGAGATATAGAGGAATGATTTATACAAGTTATTTTGCTAAAATTAAAATTATTGCTAATCCTATTAGTATCTGCGGAAAAGCTCCTGATTGGTATACAGGTTTTCAATACAAAAAACTCGCGCCAAAGTATGATTTTTTTATGGAATACAAGGAAGGTATAAAGAATTCAAAAAGTGACCATGATCGAAAACTATGTGAAGATATTTATACTGAAAATTTTTATTCACAGGTACTAAGTCATCTTGATGCAAGTTCAGTGGTAATGGAATTAATTGATTTTTATAATTCAGATAATGTAACACTTTTGTGCTATGAGAAACCAACTGATTTTTGTCATCGACACATTGTAGCAAGCTGGTTAAATGATAATGGATTTGAATGTAAGGAACTGACAGTATGATATTAAAAAAGTTATGGTATAAACTTACTTTTAGATTCTCTTATGGATATAAGGTTATGAAGGAATTAAATAAAATTTGGAGTAATGACTTACGGAATCAAGCTTTTGATATAGCATTAAAAGAAAATAATCCTGATACTAATTATTTATTACCTAATGCTTTTAAAGCAGATACACCTAAAGAAGAAATATATTTTAAATGAAAATGATTTATTGTAAAGATTGCCACTATAGGGCTTATAAAGACGTTTCTGTTTTTAATGAAGATTGGTTAGATCAACCAAAAGAAACTAAATGTACTCATCTGGAACCAAAATTACATTGTGCATTTTATCCTGAATGGAAGCAGGTAGAGTTTGATCATTATTGTGGAAAAGGGATAAAAGGATTTTAGATGATGTTATTTAAAATACACTGGAAAGACTCTATACAAACTTGTACATTAGAAGATATAGTAACATATGACTACTATAGAGTAATAATAAAAATTGCTTTAGCTAATAAACTTTTTATAGAGGTATACAATGAGTAACTTTAAAATTTTGGAATGTACTGTACATCAAACAATATTACAGTGTGGTGCAACTTATTATGAGATTGATAAAGACTTTTTAGATTATGTTAATAGTAGTTATGCTGGTGAAAAAATACAAATTGTGTTTGATGAGCCGGTCAATAGTAATTAGGTATAGAAAATAAACTCAAAGAAGGAAATAGTATGAAACAAATTGATGAATGGATTTTAGATGATAATTTTAATTTTGAAGAAAATGTTTTCTTTGGAGTTAAAATATATTCAGATGGTAAACATATTTTCCAAGATATGAATACAATGCTTTATATCAATGCTATTGGTCATGTTTGTGAAAAATGTGGAAAGCCTACAGAAGATAAGGGTTTTAGATTTTGTGAAAACTGTGTAGCTGATAAGAAAAAAGAAGAGTATAAAAATCTAGAGATAGTAGAAGAATCCAATATGTTATACTCTGATACTTTAGATGAGTATTTTGAAAAAGATAGTTGGGACTGTATTTATGAGTATCTTGATGAAAATGATGACCCTACTATAATTGATTTTAACTTTTTCAGAATTCATCCATGCAAGCAATATTTTGCTTCTACAATAGATATTGATGACTATTTTGAAGAAGCTCCTGAAGACTTTGATATTGACTCCTTTGCACCTATTGAAGAAATTCAGGAATTGGTTAATAAAGTAAACTCACTTATACTTTCAAACTCTATAGGGTATACTCCTGATATGACTAAAAGAATTAGCATGAGCGATGAAAATTGGGAGTCAATTATCGATGCTACAATTCAAGAACGATATGATGAAGCTCATAGAGAGTAGTGGTAAATATGGAAGATAAAAATTATTTAAAATATACATTACCTGACACTTCTATAAATAAGAGATTAGAAGATATTAACTCTTTTATGGCTTCTAATGTAGACTCATTAGTTGAATGTGTTTGTGAAGATATAGGCTATAAGGGATGTACTGATTTATGCTCTATAAAGGATACTGAATCTGAGAAAGAATATAGTATATTAATAGATAATATAATATAAGCAGTTATTAGTAGGATTAGCTTTGCTTTAGAAACTTTTAAGGATAAAAAGGATTTACTATGAACTTACTAAAAAGAAGTAGCAATTAAGTTACCTGAAAGTTGTAATCAGTGTCCCTTTGGTTCTGATGATTCAGATTATGGGGCAATGTGCTGTGGATATCTACTTTACAAAAAGATTTTTTCTATAATCGTTGTCATGATGATAATGAAGGAGATTTATCTCAAAACTTATCAGTGATTATTTCTCCAGATGGAGATGCTTGGATTCGCACTTATCATCCTATGAATAAATACTTACGATTTAGAAATAGTTTAGGTGGTACAAATAGTCCTTGTGTACACAATGCTTTACTTATTCTTGCTGAAGCAATCAGATTAGATAATGAAAACATTATTAATAATGATATTAAAATAATTAACTATAAGGAAGATATAGAAATAATTTCAGTATTGGAATATAAAAGTTTGTTAGAAGATAGAGATACTTTAAATAAACTTTATGAAAAAGGTGTAGATAATTGGGAGGGTTATAATGATTGAAAAATTAAGTGCGCTTATAATGAAAGATTATAATTCCATTACTATTTTTTGGTGTATAGTAGGAATGATTTCTATAACATTACTTGCTGTACCTGATATAATCATTAGCTATTTTGAACAGAGGAACAAAAAATGAACATAGAAATCGAGCGAAAATTTTTAGTATCAGTAATTCCATTTGATGATGTTTATTTTAGTGAAACTATAACGCAAGGATATCTTACTATTAGTAAGAAAAAAACTATCAGAGTTAGGTTATGTGAAGTAGGTAATTTTAAAAAAGGATTTATTACTATTAAAGGAAAATCAAAAGGGATTGCAAGAAAAGAGTATGAATATGAAATTCCTGCTACAGATGCAAATGAATTATTAAATAAAATGTGTAAAAATATAGTTGTAAAAACTAGACACTTAGTAGAGTATAAAGATCATATATGGGAAATAGATCAATTCTTTGGAGATAATACTGGACTTATTGTAGCGGAGGTTGAGTTACAAGCAGAGGATGAGGAAGTATTGCTCCCACCTTGGGTTACAAAAGAAGTTTCTGATGATCCTCGTTATTATAATAGTAACTTGAGTACTAAGCCTTATACTACTTGGAAGGAGACAGTATGACAGAAGAACATAAAGAGAAAATTCGTATAGGTAAGCAAAATGCAAAGCTTGGAATTAAAAAACCAGTAGTAGAAAAAGTACGTATGCCTATGTCTGAAGAGCATAAGGCCAAAATAAAAGCGGGTCATGCTAAAGCAAAGCTTGAAGGACGTGTTCGTAAGCCACGAGTTACAAGAGAAAAACAAAGTACTAGTAAGTTTAGCAGTGATAAAATTACTGTTCATGTTACAGGAAAAGAAACCAATAGTTATGATTTTTTTAAGCCAATACGATCAGCATATCGAGATAGAAAAAATTATAAAGATATATCTAAAATTTTAAACGAGATTAGTAATAGTGTATGGAATACAGATGTTCATAAAATAATAGAGCTATTGCGTTATCATTGTGACGTAGTTATAGACAAACAACAATAAGTATAGTAATATACTTTAAAGGAAACAATTATGGTGCAAGTAATTCGAGCAGTAAATCTATATGAAGTAAATGATTATGTAAAAACAGAACACGGTGTTGGAATTGTAGTACAGGTAAACGAAGACACTACCACAAATATTTATACACATCATACTGTATTAGTTCAGCATAAGTTTGCTTATGATGGAAATAGTAATAATACTATGATTCAGTTTAGCAGTATAGATGTAACATTGATTACTGAAAAGGAATATGAGGAATATGAGGAATGTAGCATATGACCAATGTAAATGAAATAATTAACTGGGATAAAATACCAGAAGGATATAATACAGTATCTTTTGACTTTTCAGGTAATGATAATCAGTTAAATGTTCCTGTTCATTCTGGTTATATAACAGTAAAAAGACCTGTAAAAATAGTAGAAGAAATGAGATATACCTCTATATTACATTGTCATAATATTAATTATCAATCAAATTTTAAGGGAAGTAAAGTAAAAGTAATTATTGAGTTTATGGAAGAATGTAATAGAAAAGATGTTGAATGGGCAAAACTTTTTTCTGAAAAAACAGGTGAACTTATTAAACACTATCTAAAGGGTGCAATATGATAGCACGAGTTATTGAAGTAAAGTTTTCAGATTATCAAACTCGATTCATAGATTTATATGATGTTACTTATAAGGCTATTTTTTATAATACAATAATTACTAAAAAAGAAAAAATTGAGTCGCTTGAAAAAGCGAATGATTTGTTAAATAAAATTAGGATCATATAATAAGTATAGGGGATAATATGACAAATGATGAAAAACAAATATTAAAAAACTTTATAAACTTTGTTGATAATGAACTTGATTTTGATGAGAACGGAAGCAGAATTAGTTACAATACCTTACTAGGAGTTTCTTCAATAATAAAAGAGTTACTTGAAAATTATCAAGACAATGAAAAGTATATAGATCCCGACGATAATAATACTTACTACGCAATGACAGGTAAAGAGTTTTGTAGTTGGTATAAAGAAAATTATCTAAAATTATTTAAGGCAAACATGCCTGATGCTGAAAATATTTCTATAGAATAAAAAGGATAAAACATGATAACAGAAGATGATCTTATTACTATTGGATTAACCTCTATGAAATCAATGAATATAGAAGCCACTGCTGAATCTATTTATACTGATACTAAACATAAAAATATTTTTATTAATATGCTAAAACTTGCAAAGATGAAGTATAAAGAATTGCCTAAAGTAGTAGAATTAATTGATAGCTTAATTACTAAGCTGAATTAATCGAGGAAAGTAAAATGATTGAAGAAAGAATAATGGAAGGTATTAATTTTTCAGTAAATTCAGAAGTGTATAATCTATTAAAAGAAGTAGCCATACAAGCAGACCTTGCTTTATCAAAACTTTACACTGAGCTAGATATAGTGGAGTTAATTAATTTCTCAAATAAGTTATCTATTTCATTTTATTGTAACGTGCATGATTTTGAAAAAATTAGATTGCATCCTAATTGTGAAAATTTTAATACTAGCTATTTATTTGAAGTACCAAGTATAAACGGTTGTAGTTATAAAAGTGTTAACATACAAAAAGACATAATATTACTTTTTATTTGTTTGCCTAGTTATAAAGGTGAAATTACTTGTAACTTAAAGGAAGTATTTAAATGATGTTAAAACAGTATACCAATGTAGGAACTATTAAAAAAGAAGTATGTATTGAATTTGAGAATGACTATAGCTTAACACTAGAAGCAGGTAAAGAAATTTCTTTATCTGTAGTAGAAGCACAAGATAATAAACCTGAACTTTTACCTAATGAGTTATATAATTCTGGTCTTATAGACAAAGTAAAAAAATTATCTGAAAAAGAGGATAAGGAAGCTTTAAATACAGACTATATAAAAAATAAACTTAAAGAAATATTTATAAATCTTAGTGATATTGATGAGCTTAAAGCAGAAGAAATTGATGAGGTTATAGAATCAAGTGTAGCAGAACAAGGTGGATGGGAACAATTCTATATCGCTATAAAACAGGGTATTGCTAAAGGATATTCTGTAGATAAACAATTAGAGATTTATGCAAAACTATTAAAGGCATTATTAGATCATGAGTGAAAAACTATTATGAGTGACACATTTGAAAGAATAACAAGTTATCAAGAACTTTTAACTGATCTAAAGTTTAGAAAAGAAAAGCTATATCAAGAAGCTCACGATAAAACTATTCAAGCAGATACTATTAACGAAGTTTGTATAAAGCTTCAGACAGCAGTAGATTATGAAACTAAAATATATAAGCAAGTAGAAAGATTATAAATAAGGATTATATGAAAGAAAATAATAAGAAAAACTATTGGCATTCAAACTGGTTTATTAAGCGTATAAATAATTTTGCAGTATATATGGTAAGTGCATTACTTAGTTTAATAAATCCAGAAATGGTAGATACAGTATTATATACTACCTTAAAAGAACAATTTGAAGAAAGGAAATAAGTATGAAAGTTGTAGAAAAAATTAACGGAACAGCAAAAGAAAGTGAATATCCTTGTTTAAAAATTTACAAAGATGGATTAGTGGTATTATTTACAGGATGGAGAAAAGGCTATGTATTGAAATCTATCAATACGGAAAGCTATAGCATTGGTTATTATTCTGATAGCTGGTATGAAGAAGGATTTAATTTATATTCTGGAACATTGGAAATTTCAAATGAATAACACTATGATAAAAAGAGTGTATGATAGATATACTACCTGTGAACTAGAACTAATCAATAAGTTTCTAAAAATTAATAGCTATGAACTAATGGAGACGTATGATGATTTTATTAGCTATGGAAAAAATGATAGTATAGGAATAGATATTAAGTTAGGTGTAGATATAAGTGATAGTAGTATTACCTTTATAGATGATACAGGAGATTTTGCAGAAATACCTTTAAGCTATTATGCTATGATTGGATTTTTATATATACATCGAATAAACTTTAATATAGAAGGAATGTAACTATGGATAATGAAACAAATATACTTATAAGTAGTTATAATAAAAATAATTTAAAAGGGTTAGCACTCTGCTGTAGATGTTTATTTTTTATAGTATGAGTATTATGCCTATAGTTGCTTATATGGATAAAACAAAAAGTTGTACTATACAAGGAATATTTATAAGTGGAGGTGCTTCTTTAATACTTGCATGTATGAGTTACTTACTTATTTTAACTATGATATGTTTTAAAGATCAGTCTTTTATAGAAAATAAATTAGTTCTATTTAATAGAAATAATCAGTGTTCATTAGAAAAAACAGTGCCACACTCTTTTAAGATATTGCCTTTCTTTGTTATTTGGTATAAAACATCTAATAATAAAAAAGAATATATTAATTTTATATAAAGGATTATATGTTTAATAAAAAGAAAAAAGAATTACAGAAAGCATTCTTGAAATATTTTCATGTAGATTATGCTGATGGTATTACCAGTGCTTATGGAGATATAACAGATGAAGATTTAAAATCATGGTTATATGCAGTAACAACCGCAATACAGAAAAGCTTTAGCAAGCACGAAGCAATAAAAAATTATTTAGTTGGTGAATTTATAATAGGTGGACAAAAGATAGAGTTTGCTTTTGTTAAAGAATTTAAAACCGGCCCTCATGCCATGCGATTGAAAGCAGAAGAGGAAAATAGCTTGTTGAAGAAAGAAGTTGAAA
>Ga0302296_1001277_pt1 | contig 18450 bp, 15 predicted proteins | sample III_Fen_N3_1_FD_194546 | JGI IMG/M metagenome (GOLD analysis project Ga0302296, IMG submission 194546) | Peat permafrost microbial communities from Stordalen Mire near Abisko, Sweden - III_Fen_N3_1 | ecosystem: Environmental > Terrestrial > Soil > Wetlands > Permafrost | place: Sweden: Abisko...
ACAGCGGAACAGGCCAAAAGTTACTCCGGTAACGGTTAAATAAAAGATAAACTTATCTTAATTAAAACTTAAAAGATTTGGATTTTCTGGCTGAATGTTAAGAATGGTGCGGGAAATAGCTCTTTATGACTCGTCGGTAACTTGCTGAAAAGGCCAAAAACGCACGAACCACTGCCCGACATCGAAGCATAAATTGCACCCATTTCATAAAGTTGGTTTCTCACGGCCTCTATCTCCGGATATTGCCTAAATACAGGTGGTTCAAACTGATTAACTACATTTTCTTTCCAATTTACGATGGGAAGTTGAAGCAATTTGGCCAGTGAAACTTCCGGTAGTTGAGGTTTTATCAACTGATAAGCTTTCACGGTCGAAACTTCAACCGGTGGTTTAACAAGCAATATGAACATACCGTTAAGCCCGACCTCTATTGGGTGCATAATTTCGCCTCTACCAGTAGCAAAAACCGGTTTATTCCGAATAAAGAAGGGACAATCGCTGCCTAAAACAGCTGCATAGTTCAGTAATTTCTCTTCCGAAATCTTCAAATGGTAAGTTTCGTTCAACATTTTAAGCATGAAAGCCGCATCGGAAGAGCCTCCGCCCAGACCGGCGCCAAATGGGATTTGCTTGTGCAAATGAATTTTCAGGATTGGCAATTCAAAGTCTTTCTGTAAAAGTCGGTAGGCTTTCACCACCAGATTCGCTTCCGGATCGCCCGAAATGAGAATTCCGCTACTCGTAAACCCGAACACATCGGCTTCCGCAAATTCGAGCGCATCGTTCCATCCAACCGGGAAAAAGACGGTTTCGAGATTGTGAAACCCATCCGATCGCTTTTCGGTGATGAGTAGTCCGAGATTTATTTTGGCGTTTGGAAATGTAATCATAAGGCAAAAATAGGAAATTAGCTGACTTGATTGATCGGATAAAGATCGAGGATGTACGACAAAATTCACTTCATTCATTTTTACTCACCCCCGGTGCGCTTCGCTTACCTCGCCCCTCTCTACGTGTAGAGAGGGGAAAAGCCCTGCTTGCGGGGCTTTGGGGTGAGTGAGAAAATTTTAAAGCACAAACTATTTCGATCAAAAATCGACATTAGATATGAAAAGGAAAATTTGTTGTACTCCCAAGATCGTCAGAAGTGGAATAAACTTCGGTTTTTGAATGTGATCCTTGCATTAAGTCTGCTTTCACCTGATTTTTGGCAGGAAAGAGAAACCTAAAATGACTTTTTTTTGCGTCCCAATTTATATTCTGTACTTTCATGGCAAATAATCTCCAAAAAATGGTTCAAACTCAGAAGCACAAAATTCAAACGTTCATAATGGATTATTCGATCATGCTAATAGGGCTGTGCCTTTATGTATTATCGTGGACCCTGTTTTTAGTGCCGGCCCAAATTACCGGGGGCGGAATCAGTGGTTTGGCCGCCGTTATTTATTACAGCACCAAAATCCCCATTGGGTTAACGTTTTTTGTTATCAACGTGTTTTTGGTTGCCATTGCCGTGAAAGTGCTTGGAGCAAGTTTTGGTATAAAAACCGTTTTTAGCATGATTGTTCTGTCACTTCTGTTTTTAGTCCCGCAAAGCTTATTTCCTGAAGCAATTATCAAAGACAATTTTCTATCGGCAGTACTTGGCGGAATGATGGGCGGAGTGGGGATCGGATTGGTTTTTTCGAGGGGTGGAAGTACCGGGGGAACTGATATTATTGCCATGATAATTAATAAGTATCGCAACATCAGTCCCGGCCGGATCATCATGTATTGCGATGTAATCATTATAGGTTCATCTTATTTTCTGTTGCATTCGCTCGATAAAATGGTTTACGGTTTTGTTTCCATGGCAGTTGTTTCATACACACTCGATGCCTACTTGAGCGGTTCGAACGCATCGGCTCAGATATTTATATTCTCGTCAAAATACGAAGAGATAGCCGATTTCATCAACAACGATACCATGCGGGGTGTTACGGTTCTTGACGGGAAAGGCTGGTATACCCAACAAGACGTAAAAGTTCTGATGACAATCGTCCGGAAAAAGGAAACGAGCATTATTTTCAGGAAAGTGAAGGAAATTGATTCGGACGCTTTTATATCGATGGCAAGCGTGATGGGCGTTTACGGTCAGGGATTCGATAAAATAAAATGCTGACCGGTTCGTTTTACGTTCGTTAACATTTTTTAATTGATTTGATCTGGACCGTTAAGGTCTATGTTATTAATCAATTAAGACCGTGACAAGCGGAATCGGCTCATTCGGTTGTTGACTCAACGCTAAAGCAAGGGACTAATCCTTGCTATTTTTATTACTTTTGAAAAGGACGATCATACATGAAGGACGTAATGAAGATTAAAATCTATTATCAAAAATACCGGCGGCTTATAAAAGCGCTGATCTGGGTAGTTGTTTCTATTGCACTATTGCAAGTGGTTTATTTTATTTTCGATCATTACGAAACCATTCGGATCGAGCGTGAGCTCGAAAAGCAGGGCGAAGTTAAAATGCCGGAACCCGTTATGCTTTTCAACCTTCCGATCGATTCGTTTACGGTGGCTCCGGGGCAAGTACGTTCAGGCCAAAACCTGTCGGACATCCTTTTGTCGAAAGGAATTTCGATGACAACGATTGATAAAATCTCGAAACAATCGATTCTTACTTTCGATGTCAGGAAGATGAAAGTGAATAATTCGTATTATTTTTTCATGAATAAAAAGATTGCTTCCAAGGCTGAATATTTTATTTATGAGATTAATCCGGTTGATTACGTGGTTTACAAGCTCAGCGATAGTCTTCGGATTTACAAAGAGAAGAAGCCAATGATTACCCAGATCAAGACAGCAAGTGGCGTAATCACTTCATCTTTATGGAATACGATGAAAGCTCAGGCTTTAGATCCGGCGCTGGCAATGGATCTGTCGGATATTTATGCGTGGAGTATCGACTTCTTTGGCCTGAAGAAAGGCGACAAATTTCGGGTCGTTTACGAAGAAAATTTTGTCTTCGGAAAATCGATTGGCATCGGACGCATCTTTGCAGCACAGTTTGTACATGCCAACGAGGATTTTTATGCTTTTCGGTTTACCCAAAAGAATGAAGACAGTTATTTTGACGATAAAGGAAAGAGTTTGATCAAAGCCTTTCTGAAAGCTCCGCTAAAATTCAGCCGGATTAGTTCTGTGTTTTCGTTAAGCAGGTTTCATCCGGTTTTAAAAATCTACCGGCCACACTTTGGTGTTGATTATGCTGCTCCCACAGGCACTCCGGTTCATGCAATTGGTTCGGGGGTAATAATCGACAAGGGCTATCAGCCAACCGGAGGCGGAAATTATCTGAAAATAAAACACGATAATTCGGCTTATGTAACCAGTTATATGCACTTAAGCCGGTTTGCCGGAGGAATTTCAAGAGGAGTCAGGGTGAAGCAGGGACAAGAAATTGGCTATGTTGGTGCAACAGGTTTGGCATCCGGGCCACATCTTGATTTCAGGGTTTTCCTGAATGGTACGCCGATTGATCCGCTAAAAATGAAAGCCCCACCAGCTGAACCTATTGCCGGGAAAGATATGAAATCATATACCGTTCACCGCGACTCACTGATGACTAAACTGGTGGCGATTAAGAATTTCTGATTTTAGGAAAAAGGAAAAAGGTCTTGACTTCAGTTTCGGAGTTTGTTCGTCAAATCCCAAAGAACGATGCCGGCGCTCACCGAAATGTTGAACGAATGTTTAATGCCATATTGCGGTATTTCAATGGCTCCATCGCAGATATTCACGACCGATTGCTGAACTCCTTTTACTTCATTTCCGAATACCAGGGCAAGTTTCCCGCCTTTATCTGGATTGAAATCGGGTAGCATAACGCTGTCAACAACCTGTTCAACGGCAAATACGCGGTACCCATTCTCTTTCAATTTCGATACGGCTACTTCGGTCTCTTCAAAATATTCCCAGGGAACTGATTTCTCAGCGTCGAGAGCAGTTTTATGGATTTCAGTGTTGGGTGGTGTCGCCGTAATTCCACACAAAATCACTTTTTCGATCAGTAAAGCATCCGACGTGCGAAATACTGAACCGATGTTGTTGCAGCTTCGGATGTTATCTAAAACGACCGTTATCGGAGTTTTTGCTCTTTCATTATACTGGTCAACCGATAACCGGCCAAGTTCTGAATTCTTTAATTTGCGCATCGTTTTTAATATACGATTAGACAATTTACGATTTACAATTTACGATTCGAATGCTGTCAGTTTTCTAAATAGTAAATAGTAAATGAATAAATGGTAAATAACTAGACTTTCTTTCTACGAATAGGCATCGACATACAACGGGCGCCGCCGCCACCGCGGGCAAGTTCCGATCCGGGAATTGTAATCACACATTTTCCCTCCGGAATTTCACACATTCCGGCCAATAAATCTTTTGCCTGAACAATTTGAAAACCATTTTGGCTGAGCTGTTCGATGGTATGCACATTTCGTTCGTAGCCAATAACTTTGCCTGGTGCAAATGCGAAAAAATTGGCGCCGCTGTGCCATTGTTCGCGTTCCTGCGACCAACTATCCAGGCTGTCGCCACAAAGCACCGGTTCCATGTCGATACCCAGTTTTTTCAATGCTTTTGGCAGATTTTCCTGTTCACTGATATCAATCACTTTTCCGTTTTCGATCCCGATGTGAAGGGTGTGAAAACGATTGGTACCCATAATCAGTGGTTCGTAAACCATGCAGGCATCCACATCGAGAAACGTAAAAACCATGTCGAGATGGATAAAACTTTCAGGAGTATCAGGCAATTCCTGAATCAAAATATGTTGCAAGCCACTTTTTTTCGATTTGATGGTATCGAGTATGAAATCGATTCCCTGTGTGCTGGTTCGAATTCCGGTTCCGATAACCAGAATATCCTCGCGACCAACCTGAAAATCGCCTCCTTCAATTGACATTCCTGGGAAATTGCGGATGTTTTCGGACGTATTGGGATTGATGGTGGTCGTTTCGAGCATAGGATGGTGGTTGAAAATCGCATTCATAATCACAGCCTCCCGGTCGCGCACCTTACTGGCCATTTTGCCGATCAGCACTTCTTTCCCGAAGGCCATGGAAGCATCGCGGGTAAACAAAAAATTATGCAAGGGCCGAAGACTGAAACGCTCCTTGCTCAAATACCGGGTGAGGTTGTTCCGTTCGAGGAAAACACCCTGAATAAGCTGTCGGGCAAGTTCCGAAGCATTTTGGTCCAACAGGATCGGGTAAATATCCATTGCTCCTTCGCCGAGGCATATCTCGTGTAACAGCTTTGATTTAACTCTATCATCTTTCAGGATGTCAGCAAGTAAATTTCTGACTTCAAAAGTCTTAGTTACTTTATTCAAAACCCCTTTAAATACTGAATACTCGTTACTTGCAACCGATAAATTCAGAATATCGCTATAAAGCGCCCTTTCAGCATTTTCAGGAGTCATCTCTTCAACTTCCTGCCCCGGAGTGTGAATGATTACACCTTCCAGTTGACCAAATTCCGAACAAACATCAATTTTTATTTTCTGATTTGCCTGCATATTTTTTCGTTTTACAGTTCAAAGATACAAACATTGAACTTCAGGAAGCTTCAATCCGTTTTTTAATCGTTTCAATTTAATAACATATAGCTATCTTTGAGGCAGAATTCGAACCTTATGAAACGGCTATTCATTCTGATCTTGATTGGCATCTCGTTTTCTTTTGTCTCCCTGGGGCAAAACCCGCAACGAAATCAACGATTGCACGTTATGGTGTTTGGTAACGACACGTTACCTCATGTCACGCTGCCAACGGTTGATATCTATGGCGTGGGCAAGTATAAACGAAAAAATCAGGATCAACAGTATTGGAGATTGGTAATGCGGGTAAAAAAAGTGCTGCCTTATGCCAAAGAAGCTGCTGTTTTGCTGAAAAAATATGAAAGGGAGGTTCCTGCCGATGCCAGAGGCAAAGACCGGCGAGTGTATGTTCGTCAGGCAGAAGATGAATTGATGAAAAAATACGGGCCAACCTTAAAAAATATGTCGGTGAACGATGGTCGGGTTTTAATAAAATTGATCGACCGCGAAACCCATAAAGTTTCCTATGATCTGATCCATGACTTAAAAGGTGGTTTTTCTGCCGTCTTTTGGCAAGGTGTTGCACGTATTTTTGGAAACAACCTGAAAGCCAGCTACGATCCCTCGGGCGAAGACTGGCAGATTGAACAAATAGTTCAATACATCGAACTGGGTCTTATTTGAACAGCGGTTAGATTCCCTTGCCTTTTACGCACTCCATGATGGTATAAATCAATATTTTGAAGTCGACATACAGCGAAATGTTTTTCAGGTAAACCATGTCGTATTGCAGCCGTTCGACCATCTCACCAACATTCGAAGCGTATCCATATTTAACTTGTCCCCAGGATGTAATTCCAGGTCTTACTTTTTGAAGGTGAGTGACATAAGGCGCCACTTTTGCTATTTGATCGATGTAAAATTTACGTTCGGGACGCGGGCCTACCAAGGACATTTCGCCGATAATAACATTGAAAAATTGCGGTATCTCGTCCAGATGAGTTTTGCGCATAAACTGGCCGATTGGGGTAATGCGGCTATCGTTCGAATTTGACAACAGGGGGCCATTGGTTTCAGCATTGTTGAACATGGTCCGCATTTTATGGATGGTGAAAATCTTTCCAAATTTTCCAACGCGTTCCTGGTTGTAAAAGATCGGACCTTTCGATGTTAATTTTATTCCGATTGCCAAACCGATAAAGACCGGTGAAAGGATGGTTATCGCTAAAAAAGAACCTACTACATCCAAAAGCCTTTTAATATTTTCTTGCCAGACAGGCATCAATCCGTTTGAAATTTTGAGCAACGGACTGCCAAAAATGATGCTCGATTTGGCTTGATTGGAAAGGATATCGAACAAGTCGGGAATTCCCCAAACCGTATGGGTGCGGTTTTCGAGCAGGGTAAGTATTTCGATCAATAAATTATGCTCCGACGATTCGATGGCGATGATAATTTCCTCAACCTGATAGTTGTTGATCACATTCTGCAGATTTTTATAAGTCCCCAGATTTGGAACATATTTTTCCAGCGGATAGGATTCGCTTTCATCAACGGTCAGGAACCCGATTATCTTGTTTCCGGCAGGCCTAGTTTGACGCATCATATCTTCAAACAATTGTACCGCTTTTTCGTTGCCCCCAATTACAAGGGTGTTAAATCCGATAATTCTCTTGTGAATTCGGTGAATTGTCCGTGTTGTAATTATCAACCTGAATAAATACGTAAACCCGAAATGTAGCCCAAGTAACGTAAAATAAAGGTCGTAATATTTCCGGTAATCAGGTATCCAGTCGTTCAGCAACAGAAGAAAAAAGATAACGGTAACTCCGGCGATAGAAGTCATTAGGGTTTTACCAAGTTCGAGCAACCTCGATTTTCGGTAAATGTTCGAATATTGGCCGGTTATGTAGTAAAAGGTAATCCAGAAAGCGGGAATAAAAATCAGTGCCAAGTAGAATTTATTGGTGAATTCCAGCGGAATGTTGTACCCAAATTTTAACGGTTCGATGTAGAGTTTCCGGTATGAATAGAATAATGTCCAACTGATAATGACAGCAATAATATCGAAAACCAGGTACCTGGCAACTTGTAGATTTTTATGCATAAATAAGGTTTGGTTCGGAATATATACGTATCAACGAACGCTTCTACTCTGAAAATATTGCCACAAAAGTAGTCTTTAATGCTAAAAATCGATGCCATTAAAACGCAAATGTTCCGTGATTTCATGTACAATTTGAACGCCGTTCAGGAGATTGTCGAACGAGTTTGCCTTTTTATCCTGGCTCTGGATAAGCCTGATAAAAGTACCGATTGCTGTATATTCCTGGTTCAAATACGGATACTGGGTATAAAGCGGTGTGTCAAATTCAAATTTTGATCTACCTGCCCGTTCAAATATTTCGCAATATCCCGGCGTCTTTTCCTGCGAAATGGTCAGGTTGATCACACTCCCGTTTTCGTATTCGATGCGAAGGCTTACATTCAGTTTGAAGCCCGACTCTTTCAGTCCGAAGATATCGATTTTTTTATAGTTGCTTTGAACTACCCGGTTTAGTGCGGTAACTAAAAGCAGCATCTCGTGCGAAAGTTTAATAACCTTGTCCTCGAAACAGGTGCGAAGATTAATCAGGAACGGTTTTTCGTATTTCGTGTTGAAAGGATCAAAATAGGGGATGTAATTAAATGGGTTATAGATATTCGTGACAACTCCAGCCTCGTTTTCCAGGTCAATCAGTTCTTTTATCTCACTGATGTGGAAGTTTGGAATTGATTTGAGGTAAACATGCTTGCTTTTTCTCAGGATTAACCGGATCAAATCGCTGCTGACACTTTTATCACTTAAAATAACAATGGCATCCGAAATGTCCATCAGTCCAATCGGGTTAAATAGCTCCCTGAACCCAACCGGAGCATGGGTATTTCCAGAAAAATAGAGCCCGGCAACTTCAACATCAGGCATATTTTTCAGTTGCATCAGAAGTTCTGGATTCGAAGTCTGATCGCCAAATATTCCGAGTTTAATCATTCATGAAAAATAGGAATAAATTAAAAATCCTTACTATTGGTGGCATAAATACTTTTCAACGTCGATTGTTAATATTGTTTGATTATATGAATCGTTTCGAATCTATATTTGGCTAAATTTGAAAAAAGGTTTTTTATGGAGTTTCAGGATACATTACGACATCAGGGCTTAAGGAAAAGATTGGTGGAAGGTATTCGTATCAAGGGTATTAAAGATGAAAAAGTGTTGGATGCCATCGCGAAAGTACCACGTCATCTGTTTATGGACAGCAGTTTTCTTTTGTTTGCCTACAAAGATCAGGCATTTCCAATTGGTGCAGGACAAACAATCAGCCAACCCTTCACCGTTGCAATGCAGACTCAACTATTGCAGGTTGAACCCTACGATAAAATTCTTGAAATAGGAACGGGGTCGGGCTATCAGGCGGCAGTCCTGCTTGAAATGGGAGCTACGGTATATACCATTGAGCGACAGAAGGAATTATATCTTAAGACACAATCCATTCTTCCCAAAATTGGATACAATCCAAAATGCTTTTATGGCGATGGCTACAAAGGATTGCCTACTTATGGACCATTTGATAAAATCATAATAACGGCTGGTGCGCCTGTTATTCCTGAAGATCTGCTCACTCAGCTGAAAGTTGGCGGACGAATGGTCATTCCGATGGGTCCACGCGAAAAACAAACCATGTATGTAGTTGTTAAAACCAGCGAAACCGAATATTATAAAGAATCACACGGAACTTATGTCTTTGTTCCGATGTTAAAGGGTACAGACCATTAAAAAGTTCGGAGTGACTAGAGTATGGTGTGCCTAAAGTAATTTGAGGCATCGGCTATTTAATGTTTTTTTAAACTCCAGGCACTTTAGGCACTTTAAATACTTTAGACACTTATGATACAAATTAAGAAATTCACTTTCAATCCCATTGAGGAAAACACCTTTGTATTGTTCGACGAAACTGGCGAATGTGTTATCGTTGATGCAGGCTGTTACTTCGAAAACGAACGTCAGGAACTCGATCATTTTATCGCTTCCAATCAACTAAAGCCAGTCAGACTGATCAATACGCATTGTCATTTCGACCACCTGATGGGAGTGACGCACTGCCGGACGAAATATCATCTTTTGTTCGAAATTCATGAAGACGAATCTCCGCTGGTTGAACGGGCTTGCGTACAAGGCGATTTATTTGGAGTTCCGATGGAGCCAGTCGATGCTGCGGATGCCTTTTTCAGGGAAGGCGACCGTATAATGTTCGGGAACTCCTATTTAGAAGTAATTGAAGCTCCTGGTCATTCGCCCGGCGGAGTGGTTTTTTACAATCCTGAACAAAAAATTCTGATCGCAGGTGATGTATTGTTCTATGGGAGCATCGGCCGCACCGATCTTCCTGGAGGAAGTCATAAACAACTGGTTGGCCATATCAAAACCAAACTGCTCACGCTACCTGAAGAAACGGTGGTTTACTGCGGTCACGGCCCCGAAACAACGATTGGGTTTGAAAAACTGAATAATCCGTACCTGACATAGAAGCCCCATCCCCAACCCTTCCCTATTTTGGGGAAGGGAGTCTGGATAGCAATAATTCTGAACAATTGTGCAGCGAGGAGCTATTTCCCCAGTTTGTGACATCCAAAAGTCCCTTGTTTGGGAAATTTGGGGCAAAGACAAACAACAAAAATCAGCTAATATTATTTCTGAAACTCGTAAACTTGCACACTTAAATAGAAAATCAAAAGAGAAATAATAATACACGAATGCCGATTCTTCAAGGCCCCTCTTTCGGAGGGGGTTGGGGGAGGCTCTAAAATTATAAATACCTATGGCAAACGATAAATTTGTAATGCGCCACATTGGCCCACGCGATCACGAAATTCAGGAAATGCTCGAAACACTTGGCGTTTCATCATTGGATGAGTTGATAAGCCAAACGGTTCCCGAAAACATCAGGTTAAAAAAACCACTCAATCTCGAAGACGGATTGACTGAACGTCAGTATTTTCGCAAGATACTGGCACTGGCGTCTAAAAACAAAGTGTACAACACTTACATCGGAATGGGTTATTACGACACCATTACCCCGGCTGTTATTCTCCGGAATGTGCTCGAAAACCCCGTCTGGTATACCAGCTATACGCCTTACCAGGCCGAAATTTCGCAGGGCCGGCTCGAAGCGTTGCTGAATTTTCAAACGGTTATTTGCGAACTGACCGGCATGGAACTGGGGAATGCTGGCCTACTCGACGAGGCTACTGCTGCAGCCGAAGCCATGATCATGATGCACAACTCGCGTTCGCGGGCCAAAACAAAAGCCGGAGCCAACACCATTTGGATCGACGAAAAAATCTGGCCTCAAACGCTGGATGTACTTCTTACACGCGCCAATCCGCTGGGTTTCGAACTAAAAGTGGCAGACTGGAAAAATTTCCGTCTGGATGAAGATACGTTCGGAGTAATCGTTCAATACCCAAATTCCGATGGGCAAATTGTTGATTATTCATCGCTGGTGAAAGATGCTCACGAAAAAGATATTTTCGTTGCCGTCGCTGCCGATTTATTGAGTTTGTCCATTCTAACACCTCCGGGAGAATGGAATGCCGATATTGTCTTCGGAAGTTCACAACGCTTTGGCACACCGATGGGCTATGGCGGTCCACACGCAGCATTCTTCGCCACAAAAGATGAGTATAAAAGGGCGATGCCTGGCCGGATCATTGGCATTAGCAAAGATGTTAACGGCAAACGTGCATTACGAATGGCCCTGCAAACCCGCGAACAGCATATCAAACGCGAAAAAGCAACTTCGAACATTTGTACTTCACAAGCGCTTCTGGCTAACATGGCCGGATTTTATGCTGTTTATCACGGGCCGGAAGGAATTACCCAAATTGCTACCCGGATTCATTGCATCGCCGCCTTGCTCGAAAAAGAAATTTCGGCGCTGGGTTACACGCAGCTAAACAGCGCCTATTTTGATACCATCCGCTTTGCACTGCCACGCTACGTGAAACGCGAAGACATTGAATGGCTGTCGCTCGAACTGGAAATGAATTTCCGCTATTTCGAAAATGGCGAAGTGGGACTAAGCATCGACGAAACGACCAACCTCGACGACATCAATTGGATCGTCGAAGTATTTGCCAAAGCAGCGAACAAACCTCACGGAACAATTACCGAATATCCATCGGTTTGCACCATTCAGCCTGAATTCCTGAGATCTTCGGCATTTATGCAGCAGGAAGTTTTCAACAAGTACCGTTCCGAAACCGAGATGGTTCGTTACATTAAAAAGCTCGAGCACAAAGATATTTCGCTCACACATTCCATGATTCCGCTCGGATCGTGCACCATGAAGCTGAATGCTGCTACTGAAATGTTGCCGTTGAGTTGGATCGAATTTGGAGGTATTCACCCGTTTGTACCGAAAAATCAAGCTCGCGGCTACCAGGAAATGATGGAAGAACTGCGCCGCGACCTGGCCGAAATCACCGGTTTTGCCGATGTCAGCCTTCATCCCAATTCGGGAGCTGCCGGCGAATATGCAGGATTGATGGTCATCCGCCAATACCACATTAGCCGTGGTGAAGGATTCCGCAATGTGGCGCTTATTCCATCGTCGGCTCACGGAACCAATCCTGCCAGTGCAGCAATGGCGGGAATGAAAATAGTTGTGGTTCCTTGCGACGAACGTGGAAACATCGATGTAGAAGCGCTACGTCAGAAAGCTGAAGAATTTAAAGACACGCTGTCTTGTTTTATGGTGACATACCCATCTACCCACGGAGTTTACGAATCGTCGATCACCGAATTGTGCGAGATCATTCATTCTCATGGTGGTCTGGTTTACATGGACGGAGCTAACATGAATGCTCAGGTTGGTTTGACCAATCCAAGTCGCATTGGTGCAGATGTTTGTCACCTGAATTTACACAAAACCTTTGCCATTCCTCATGGCGGTGGCGGTCCGGGTGTTGGCCCTATCTGTGTTGCCGCTCATTTGGTTGAATTCCTGCCTTCGCATCCGGTGATGAACAACGGACATGTGGGAATTACCGCGGTTTCTGCCGGTCCATGGGGAAGCGCTTCGGTGCTGCCGATTACTTATGGCTACATCAAAATGCTGGGCGCCGACGGGCTGAAACGTGCTTCGGAAATAGCTATCCTGAATGCTAATTACATCGCCCATGCGTTAAAAGATAACTACGGAATTTTATACACCGGCGAAAATGGTCGTGTGGCTCATGAAATGATTTTGGAAAGCCGCCACCTGAAAGCTGCTTCGGGCATTTCGGAAACCGACATCTCCAAACGACTGATGGATTATGGGTTCCACGCTCCGACTCTGTCATTTCCGGTTCACGGTACCTTGATGGTTGAACCAACTGAAAGCGAATCGAAACAGGAACTCGATCGTTTTATCGAAGCCATGAATGGCATTTACGATGAAATACAAGCTGTTGCTTCAGGACAAATGGACAAGGAAGACAACCCGCTGAAAAATGCGCCACACACTTCGGATATGGTGACTGCCGACGACTGGAACCATTCATACAGCCGCCAGACAGCCGTTTTCCCATTGGCCTGGCTGAAAGAAAACAAATTTTGGCCGCCAGTAGCCCGCGTGGATGATGCCTTTGGCGACCGCAATTTGGTTTGCACCTGCGAACCGGTTGAAAGCTACAAATAAGAAAATATTGTTGAGAAATAGTTTAGTGAGGGTTTCACTCCAAGTGAAGCCCTCACTCTTTTCCGGTAGTAAATCCTGACAGTTTCAAAAACCCGTCAGGATTTTTTATCAGGGAATGGTTGTCAATTTGTCAACTCAATTAACTTTGCTACTGGTAAACATTCACCAAATCCTTTGGAAGGAGAAAAGAATATGAAAGCAACAATAATAAAAACAGACGAAGAATACGAAAATGCGTTGTCGCGGATTGAGCATATAATGGATGCTAAACCCAATACTGAGGAAGGCGACGAACTTGAATTGCTCAGCCTGCTCGTTGAAAAGTACGAAAAAGAAAAATTTCCGCTCCCTGAAGCTGATCCGGTTGATGTGATTCGATATTACATGGAACAAAGAGGACTTAAAGCAAAGGATTTGGTTGGGATTATTGGCGACAAGTCGATCGTTTCTAAAATTATGAACCGGGAGCGAAAATTAAACCTGCAAATGGTTCGTAATCTTCATCTAAAAGCTAAAATTCCTTACAGCCTCCTGATGAATGAATATTGATGCCTTTGGTGACCGCAATTTGGTTTGCACCTGCGAACCGGTTGAAAGCTACAAATAAGAATATTGCGAATTTAAATTGTTAATCCTGACGAGGTTTTTAAACCTCGTATGTTTGTTGGGATGTTTTATTCACACAAATATAATTGAAACATGGTAGATTTGAGTTTATTAATTGGAAGGAAAGCATGGGAATAGCACGTTTCGGTCAACGTTGTCCTGCTTTGAGCATAAACGCTCTTCTTTCTCGAAGTTGTTTTGATGGCAAAGTCGGGCAATGTCAGGAAAGAAATATGAGCTAAAATCGGCTTACAAATTGTAAGCAAAAAATTACAGATGAGGTGCTTCCTGCGCAAATAGATGCTTTTGATGAATAGTATGCTTTGTTTACAATTAATTAACATCCACAAAAAGAGCTACCTAAACGATAGAAATGCTGCGAAACATGCCACTTTCAATTTGAAAGCGATTGTGAACATTTTTATAGTAAAAAGAATGTTTCCGGTGTTTTCGTTTTATTTTCGGACTCAAACCAAGGTTTTACCTTCAGAATTTATTTCGGATGTTTTTCATAAGCTGAAAGACTGATTTTTCATTGGCTTTTATGAACAAAAAGGCTGTTAGATTTGCACCGTTCAATTCAAAAGAACATGATTTTTACAATTAAAAACGCACGATAATGAAAAAGAAAAATTTGTTTGTTCACGTAATGTTGGTAGTTTTTACGCTGATTTCTATCAACGTTTGGGCCGGAAACGAAGAATCTTTAAATTCGAATTATAAGATCTCCCCCGATCTGAATTTTAGTCCAAATTCCGGCTTCCAGAAAAGCTGGGAAATTGTTTATGGTGAATCAAAAACTCCTGTGCATGTTTTCATGAAGGAAACGAAAAAAGGGCAGGAATATCTGGTTCGTACCAAGTACTTCGAGGTGAAATATGTAAATGGTTCACAAGGTTTTGGTGTTAAAATGGTGAATGGTTCGGAAAGCATGGTAAGCGAAAACTTAAATACTGCCGTTTTGAACCAGGATCGGATAAACAACCAGAAATGCATTAGCGGCGAAGCAATTGGCGCCGATAAGGTTTTGGAAATGATTGCCAGCTATCTTCCCGACTTAATCAATGAACAGTACAAGACCATCCTGAATTAATTTGATAGTTTTTTTTGGGAGAGCCGCCTCAAGCAATTGAGGCGGCTTTTTTATTCGGTTTCACCAAGCACATCCTTCAAATAAATTATCTTTACAGGACTAGAGTTTACATAGTTCGACTGTTTATGAAGAAGGTATTAATCATCACTTATTATTGGCCGCCATCGGGTGGAGCAGGGGTTCAGCGGTGGCTGAAGTTTGCCAAATATTTACCTGAATTTGGCTGGCAACCAGTTATTCTGACGGTCGATCCCGAATATGCCAGTTATCCGCAACGCGACGAAAGTCTGCTTTCGGAAGTTGACCCCAACTGTTTGGTTTATACCACCAAAAGTTTCGAACTCTATAATTTTTACAAACTGATATCGCGGAAAAAGGAAGTTCCGTATGGCGGTTTTGCGAACGAATCGAAGGAAGGCTTGCTGCAAAAGGTTTCCAAATTTATAAGGGGAAATTTTCTGCTGCCCGACCCACGTAAAGGATGGAACAAATATGCGTTGAAAAAGGCTGAAGAACTAATCAAACTGCATCACATCGATACGGTGATAACGACCAGTCCTCCACATTCGACACAACTGATCGGGCTCAAACTGAAACAGAAATTGAACATCCGGTGGATTGCTGATTTACGCGATCCGTGGACCGATATTTATTACTACAATCAGTTTAAACACACCGCGCTGGCACGAAAGATCGACAAAAGTTACGAGCGAAAAGTCGTTGAAAATGCCGATCAATTGATCACTGTAAGCGAAGACGTGAAACGTGTTTTCGCCGAAAAATCGAGGTTCCCCATTTCCGAAAAAACAGTAGTCATTCCAAACGGGTTTGATGAAGATGATTTCAGGTTAACCAATTTCCCGGCTGAAGCAAAAAAAATAATTACCTATTCAGGAACCATTTCGGAAGTATATCGTGTGGATTGCCTTTTGGAAGCGCTGCATCATTTGAACGACGATCTGAAATCGCAAGTCCGGATCCGCTTTGTAGGGAAAGTACCATCGTCAATTGAACAGAAATTCAGATCAACCGGACTTGAAATTGAATTGGTCGGTTATGTCGATCATCCCAAGTCCATCGAGTATTTGTTCCGGTCCGATTTGCTTTTGCTGGTTATTCCCGAGGTGAAAAACAATCGTGGAATCTTAACCGGAAAGTTTTTCGAATACCTGGCTTCACAGAAACCTATATTGGCAATTGGCCCAATCGATGGCGATCTGGCCAAAATCATCCGGGAAACCAACTGCGGTAAGCTCTTCGATTACGACGATTCGGAAGGAATGCTTCAGTTTATTCAGAACACGCTGGCAAAGCCGATCTCAGTTTCAAACCCTGAAAGGATGAACCGATATTCGCGGAAACAGTTGACACATAAGATTGCCGAATTACTTGAGTCGTAAAATATGAATAAAACCGTAATCATAAACCGACCAATTTCTGATTCAGAACTTAATGAAATCAAGCGTCTGGCCGAAGGAGGGGCAACGATTTTTACTTTGTCAGGAGGAAATGTTTTGGATTTTGCCCAACAAATTACCTTGAGTCCGGAAGGTAAAAAGTCCATCAATTACGAAACGATGGATGAGGTGCTTGGGTTTGGCGATCTGCCCGTTGACGGTCAAACAGTCGCAGACCTTTTCCGGATCGACACAGCCAGCGTTTGGCATTATCATAAATTCAGGGTTTATTTTGAAGTGTGTAACCTGATGTTTTTTCTGAAACCACTCGAACAGCATTTCAATTCATTTAGCGGTCACATCTGGGTTGTATCTTCGGAAGTTAAACCTCTCCTGAATTTGTATCCCAATGTCGAATTCAGGTTTCCGGCTGAAAAAACAAAAGCCAAACTAAATTTTGGCAATCTGTTCAGCTATGTCATTCTGGTCACATATCGCTTCCTGAACTATTTATTTTCGTCAAAAAAGAATCCGGAATATTTGCTGTACCTGACCGAAAAGTATTCGACGGTAATGGATCAGCAAACGTTGAAAACCAAGTCGGGCCATCATATCCTCGAATACCTGATTTCGGAACTCGATGAGCGGTTTGCCCTGATGACCGAAGTTCTGATGCCCAAGCCGAAAGGAAAATCAGACTATTCATTCTCGTGGAAACAGTATCAGAGTTCATGGAATCATCGTCCGAAGTTATTCATCGAAGGGTTCCTGATTTCCGGGTTTCTGAAAAGCAGCGTCCGGAAATCAGCCAAAACCGCACAACAAGCCATCCGGTCAGCTTATCCAAAGGTTTATGAACTTGAACTTTCGACGATTCAAAAACTAACGCTCGAAGTTTTTCAGTCGTTCGATAAATCGTCAGGATTCTTTCTGTACCGCTACTTTGCGGCCCGTAATTATTTCAGGAAGTCGAACCTGAAGGCCATCATTGCCGGCGACGAAAACAGTCCGCTAACCAAATCAATCCTGGATGCGGCTAAATTCTGCGGAATAAAAATCATCGGTTTGCAACATGGAACCATGCACGATTTACATCCGGCCTACTTATATACTCCGAATGACTGTAAAAATCATGTAATGCCCGATTTGACGCTGACCTGGGGAAAATACTGGGAAGAATTTCTGGTTGAAAAGGGAAATTACCCAAAGCAATCGGTGGTTTCGGTGGGACAAATACGGACTGATATAATTCCGGCATTGTTGCAATCAGAAAGCCAGAAAAGGTCAACGATGACCAAACAGATTGTTTTTGCCTCGCAGCCACAACGCGATTCTGAACTGAGGTATCAGGCTGCTTACGATGTGTTTAAGGCCACTGGTAAAATACGGAATGCACAATTGATTGTAAAACTTCATCCGCGCGAATTTGCTGATTCGGATTATTATTCCAAAATTGCTTCTGAGGCCGGTTGTACGAATTACAGGTTCGATCTGACTTCCGATTTATATCAGCTCATCGCCTCGTGTGATGTGCTCATTACCTGCTTTTCAACGGTTGGTACCGAAACAGTTTATTTTTACAAACCATTGATTATTCTCGATCATTTGAAACAGGATATTATGGGATATGCTGCCGAGGGTGTGGCTTTTCAGGCAACCGATGCCGAAAGTCTGACTCGTATTCTTTCCGGAATTATCGGTGGAACCCTGAAAATTAATGCGGATCTTTACGATTCGTTTATCCGGAAATATGCCTTTCAGATTGACGGGAAAGTAGCTGAAAGGTGCATCCGTGCAATTACTTCTGCTGATTGAATCAGGAATTGAAAGTTCTTTTGCGATGGATCAAAGAATGCTTTTCTCATTATCTTTCCCAATAATTTTGAATGAAAAACATGTTCAACAACAAGCTAAAATCCATCAAATACTATAAGTGTAATTTTTACGTTTATTGATTAATTTCTATTTTTAACGCATAAATACAAAGTCAAATTTAATATTGGAATCATGATAAACTTAAAAGAATTAGAAGTATGGTTT
>Ga0302296_1001283_pt1 | contig 18378 bp, 11 predicted proteins | sample III_Fen_N3_1_FD_194546 | JGI IMG/M metagenome (GOLD analysis project Ga0302296, IMG submission 194546) | Peat permafrost microbial communities from Stordalen Mire near Abisko, Sweden - III_Fen_N3_1 | ecosystem: Environmental > Terrestrial > Soil > Wetlands > Permafrost | place: Sweden: Abisko...
CTTTTAAAAGTGACGGGATATTCTGTTTTTAATCGTTCTGCAAATCCTTTTGCTATTTCTTCTTTTTCCATTTTTAACTTGATTGGGTGTCAAGCTATTTCAGGATAAGACAGTTAGGTAAAAATGGTAACTGATTAGGTGAAAATGCTCGATGATTAGGTTTTGAGGGGGGGGTAATAATATATTTACTCATCTATTCAGAATTCAATGGTTAAATCTGGCTTTTTATTATTAATTCGATTAATTTTTAATATTGCCTCTTGAAGTAAAGTCATAAAGTATTTTTGTTTTTTTACAATTGGAAGTTGCTTTGTATAAATCAAATTTGGATTAATATTATCTTTGGGATATCTTGTCAATGAGCTATGTTGAACAGTTATAATAGCACAGAAATACAAAGTTGTATAGATAAATACAGAATCAATCAACATAGGAAATAAATAATTAATCATGTAATTATAAAGTTGATTTAACTTTTCTTCGTCATTAATAAATTTTTCAAAATTCGCTTTTTCTTCTTTTGCGTTTTCGGTTGCAAACTGTCCAATCCAATTTGCAACTTCAAACATCTTAGATTTAAAAATTGAATCAAAATTTAACGGTATTTTTAGTTGAGTTTCTTTGAGCTTAATAAGTGATTTAATAATAAAATTTAAGTCTTTTATTGAAATATTTACAAGATCATAATTCTTTAAACTATCGATAAAACTTACTTCATCTAATAACGATTTGCGATATTCAATAAAATTAGTATTTTCGAATAGTTTATGATATGTATTTTTAGGATACGGTTCTAATAATTGGATTAACTCATTAATTTTACCTTCTTGACTTACACTTATTTTTTTAAAAATTTTCAACTGATCATGTGAATAGTGTTCTAAGTCCTTTAAGGTAAATTTTCCACCTAAAAGTGCAAAAGCCTTGTTTGCTTTTTCAGATGCTTGTTGAAACAAGAAATATGAATTTCTATAATGCCCATTTTCATAGAGAAGAAATGATGAGTCTAGGTCACTCAATGAAATTTGGTTCCATATTTTTACTGTTTCATTCATATGTTTACTTTCTTTTCATATTTCATTTATAAAGTCAAAAATATATATTAATTTTTCATCTCCTCAATTTATTTACAAAAAACATATGAGGGATGACTAGAGTTAATAATAGAAAAACGATAGATACAAAATAGTACCCGACAAGACTCCAAACTTATTACTTAAAAGCCGTTGCAAGCAACGGCTCTACAGAAACCATTTCCTATTCCGAAAAATCAATTATCTTTGCCCAAGGTTTTCAAAATCAAATCATGTCGATGGAAAAGAATATTTATAAAGAACTCGAAAAACGCATCCTTGTGCTCGATGGAGCGATGGGATCACTTATACAACAGTTTAAACTTACCGAAGAAGATTTTCGTGGCGAACGTTTCAAAGATTGGAAGTCGCCCATAAAAGGAAATAACGACCTTTTAAGCATCACACGTCCCGATGTTATTAAACAAATACATGGACAGTATCTTGAGGCTGGTGCTGATATTATTGAAACAAACTCGTTCAATTCAACCACTATATCGCAAGCCGACTACGGCATGGAAGCTTATGTGTATGAAATAAACGTAGCAGCAGCAAAAGTTGCTAGCGAAATTGCACAAGAATATACCGACAAAAATCCCGATAAGCCTCGTTTTGTTTGCGGTTCAATAGGACCAACCAGCAAAACAGCATCGATGAGTCCCGACGTAAACAATCCAGCTTTCCGAGCAGTTTCGTTCGACGACCTACGCATTGCATACATCCAACAAACCGAAGGATTACTCGACGGTGGTGCCGACCTTTTAATGGTTGAAACCGTTTTCGACACATTAAATGCAAAAGCTGCCTTATTTGCTATTAACGAAGTTATGGTAAAACGTGGCAAACGCATACCTGTAATGGTTTCAGGAACTATTGCCGATGCTAGTGGACGTACCCTTTCGGGACAAACGGTTGAAGCATTTTTAGTTTCATTAACACATATTGACTTATTATCAATTGGGTTCAACTGTTCGCTTGGAGCAAAAGAAATGGCTCCACACATTCACACCTTATCGCAAAAAGCACCATTTTTCATCAGTGCTCACCCCAATGCTGGTTTACCAAATCAGTTTGGCGAATACGATCAAAATGCTGAACAAATGGGCTTGGTTGTTGAAGAATTCTTTAAACACAATTATGTAAATATCATAGGTGGATGCTGCGGAACAACACCCGATCACATTCGCCGAATAGCACAAATAGCTGCCAACTACAAACCACGTAAAATGAACCTTCGTTCGCACGAGACATTATTGAGCGGACTTGAGCCATTGGCAGTAACCAAAGAAACTAATTTTGTAAATATCGGGGAACGCACAAATGTTGCAGGTTCTCGTTTATTTGCTCGTTTGATTCGCGAAAAGAAATACGAAGAAGCTCTTTCAATAGCACGCAATCAGGTTGATGGTGGTGCACAGGTTATCGACGTAAACATGGACGATGGTATGCTTGATGCAGAACACGAAATGGTTACATTCCTTAATCTAATGGCTTCGGAACCCGAAATTGCACGTCTTCCGGTGATGATAGATTCATCGAAATGGAACGTGATAGAAGCAGGTTTGAAATGCGTTCAAGGAAAAGCAATTGTTAACTCATTAAGTTTAAAAGAAGGCGAAGCTGCATTTATTGAGCGTGCCTTCAAAGTTAAACAATATGGAGCAGCACTTGTGGTAATGGCATTCGACGAAAAAGGTCAGGCAGACAGCTTTGAACGTCGCAAAGAAATTTGCAAACGTGCTTACGACATCTTAGTTGACATCGTAAAATTCCCTGCCGAAGATATTATTTTCGACCCTAATGTTTTGACCATTGCTACAGGTATGGAAGAACATAATAACTACGCTATCGACTTCATTAACTCAACCCGTTGGATAAAAGAAAATCTCCCATTTGCAAAAGTAAGCGGTGGAATCAGTAACGTATCGTTTTCGTTCCGTGGCAATGATGTAATGCGTGAAGCCATGCATTCGGTTTTCTTATTTTATGCTATCAAAGCTGGCTTGGATATGGGAATTGTAAACCCTGGAATGTTGCAGGTTTATGACGATATCGACCCACAATTATTAAAAGTAATTGAAGATGCTATCCTAAATAAAACACCCGAAGCTACCGAAACACTTATTGCATTTGCCGAAACAGTAAAAGGCAAAAAAGAAGAAGATGTTAAAGTTGAAGAGTGGCGTTCGAAATCGGTAGAAGAGCGTTTAAGCTACGCTTTAATGAAAGGAATAACCGATTATTTAGAAACCGATTTAACCGAAGCTCGTGGTTTATATTCTCCTACATTAAAAATCATTGAAGGTCCATTAATGGATGGAATGAACATCGTAGGCGAACTATTTGGACAAGGTAAAATGTTCTTACCTCAAGTAGTAAAAACGGCTCGTGTAATGAAAAAAGCAGTGTCGTACCTATTACCATTCATCGAATCAGAAAAAACTGCTGGCTCAATGTCGAATGCAGGAAAAATATTGATTGCAACGGTTAAAGGCGACGTTCACGATATTGGTAAAAACATAGTAAGCGTTGTATTAGCTTGTAATAATTATGAGGTTATCGACCTTGGCGTAATGGTTCCGGGCGAAACAATCCTTCAACGCGCCATAGAAGAAAACGTCGATATTATTGGCTTAAGCGGACTTATCACTCCATCGCTCGACGAGATGGTTGATGTTGCCAAAGCAATGAAAGAACAAGGCTTTACGATTCCATTAATTATTGGTGGAGCAACAACCTCACGCATTCACACAGCTGTAAAACTCGACGAGCAATACGACAATGGAATTATCTACGTTCCCGATGCCTCGAAAAGTGCATTTGTATGTAGCAATCTGATGTCGAAAGATCGCAAAGATGATTACCTAAAATCAATAAAAGATGAATACAAACATCTTCGCGAATCGTATGCAAACAGAGATGTTAAACCATTTTTACCAATCGAAAAAGCTCGCGAAAATAAGTTAAAACTCGACTTCAGCAAGATTGTAAAACCAGCATTCATTGGCACAAAAACAATGCTCGATTATTCATTAGCAGAAATAGCAGAATATATCGATTGGACATTTTTCTTCCACGCTTGGGAAATGAAAGGGAAATATCCCGACATTTTAAGTGATGGTGCTCAAGGTACTGAAGCAACAAAGTTATTTAACGATGCTCAGGTTTTCCTTAAGAAAATTATTGCAGAGAATATGCTTACCGCAAATGCTGTTGTTGGAATATATCCAGCAAATACCGTTGGTGACGATATCATACTTTATAGCGACGATACTCGCAAAACGGAATTGACGACATTCTACAATCTTCGTCAACAAACTGCTCGCGAGCAAGGTGAACCAAACCTATCGCAAGCCGACTTTATTGCACCTGCAGGAACTCCCGATTATATTGGAACATTTGCATGTACTACAGGCATAGGAATTGAACGTTGGATAGCACAATACGAAGCCGACAACGACATGTACAGCAGCATTATGATTAAAGCACTTGCCGACCGCCTTGCCGAAGCTTTTGCTGAATTATTACATCTTAAAGTTCGCAAAGAATTGTGGGGCTATGCAACACAGGAACAACTTTCGGTTAACGAAGTAATTCGCGAGAAATATCAAGGTATACGCCCAGCATTTGGCTATCCTTCATGTCCCGATCATAGCGAAAAACGCACATTGTTCAATTTATTAAACGTTGAAAAATCAATAGGATTAGAATTGACAGAACATTTTGCCATGACACCAACGGCAGCCGTTAGCGGACTATATTTCGCAAATGCAGGAGCTAAATATTTTGGAATTGGAAAAATTGATTCTGATCAAGTTGATGATTATTGCAAACGCAAAGGACTTGAACGTGGCTATATTGAGAAGTTGATTAGACCTAATGTATCGAAATAACATATAATTATGAAAAAATTATTGATATTTATAGTTTTCGTTTTATCCGCTGTAACTCTTTGGGGACAAGATTTTGACTCAATTGTAAATAGGGCTAAACAATGCTATTTTAGAAATGATTTTGATGGTGCAGAAAAAGAAATACTTTATGCTTTAGAGCTTGATAGTAAAAGCCCAATAACTCATATTTTATATAATCAATTGTCAATCTGTCAACGGAATCTAGGAAAAACAAATGATGCATTAAAATCATGTTCTGAAGCGATAAAAATTAAAAATGATAATCCTTCTTATTATACAAATAGGTCATTTATTGAGACTGACTTAGCCGATTATAAATCATCTATTAAAGATTGTGATAAAGCACTAGAATTGAACAACAAATATATACAAGCGTATAACTCTCGGAGTACCGCAAAGGCAGAATTAAAGGATTTTGATGGTGCGATATTAGATTTAAAAATCGCAACCTCAATAGACTCTAATAATCTTACTACCAAATTTAACACTGTTTTTGTGCTTCTAAAACAAGGTAAAAATAAAGAGAGTTTAGAGTTATTCAATAAGTATATTGCCATTTATTCTGATTCTTCATCAAAAACTCAAAGAGCAATGCTTTATAATAATAGAGCTGATATTTATATAAAACAAGGTAAATTTGAACTTGCAATTGCTGATATTGATAAATCAATTGAAACGGATCCATTATGCGATGACTGTTATGTAACTAAAGGTGAATATTTCCTAAATAATGGAAGTTACAATTTGGCTTATGTTTGTTTTAATAAAGCATTCGATTTAGGTTTCAAAAAACAAAAGATTAAAGACTATATTATCACGTGTAAAAAAAACATGAAATAATTTTGAATAAAAAGGTTCACATTATTTTGTGAACCTTTTTTATTTAAACACAGAACTACAGTATTTTCATAAAATAACAACTGTTTCTATTTAATTTAAACCATTAGTTTTTAACTTTTCCACAGAAACAGTATATTTGCCCCAAATTTAAAAACCTTAACTGCAAAGTGATGACTGCAAACGAAATCAGACAATCGTTTCTCGATTTTTTCACCTCGAAAGAACACCATATCGTTCCTTCGGCTCCAATGGTAGTAAAAAACGACCCAACTCTTATGTTTACCAATGCCGGCATGAATCAATTCAAGGATTTATTCCTTGGCAATTCGCCCATTAAATATCCTCGTATTGCCGATTCGCAAAAATGTTTGCGTGTTTCGGGTAAACACAACGATTTAGAGGAAGTTGGTCACGACACCTATCATCATACGATGTTCGAGATGCTAGGAAACTGGTCGTTTGGAAATTACTTCAAAGAAGAAGCTATTTCTTGGGCTTGGGAATATTTAACCGAAGTCTTAAAAATTGATAAAAACATAATCTACGTAACTGTTTTCGAAGGCGACGCAAAAGAAAACCTTGAGTTCGATCAAGAAGCTTACGATATATGGAAAAAACACATTGCCGAAGACCGTATTTTACGTGGAAATAAAAAAGACAATTTCTGGGAAATGGGCGATCAAGGACCTTGCGGACCATGCTCTGAAATTCATGTTGACATTCGTTCAGAAGAAGAAAAGAAAAAAATTCCTGGCCATAAAATGGTAAACGAAAGCCATCCTCAGGTTATTGAAATTTGGAACAACGTATTTATTCAATACAATCGCAAAGCAAATGGCGAATTAGAAGTTCTTCCTTCAAAACACGTTGATACAGGAATGGGATTCGAACGTTTGTGTATGGTTGTTCAAGGCACACAATCAAACTACGATACCGATGTATTCCAACCAATCATCAAAGAAATTGGACGCCTATCGGGCAAAACATACGGACAAGATAATAAGGCAGATATTGCAATGCGCGTAATTGCCGATCATCTTCGCACCATTTCATTTGCAATTGCCGATGGACAATTACCATCGAACGTAAAAGCAGGTTATGTCATTCGTCGTATTCTTCGTCGTGCTGTACGTTACGGATATACGTTCCTTGGATTCAACGAACCATTTATCTATCGTTTGTTGCCAGTGCTTTCTCAAACCATGGGACACCAATATCCTGAACTTATCTCTCAAAAAGATTTGATTCAAAAGGTAATGCAAGAAGAAGAAGCATCGTTCCTACGCACGCTTGACACAGGAATTCGTCTTCTCGATAAATTAATTGAAAAACAAAAAGCTGACAAAAACACCATTTTAAGTGGTAAAGATGCTTTTGTTCTTTACGATACCTATGGCTTCCCATTCGATTTAACAGAATTGATTCTTCGCGAAAACAATATGACCGTTGATAATGCTGAATTCGAAAAAGAACTTGAAGCTCAAAAAGAACGCTCACGTAATGCAACTACAACCGTTACCGACGATTGGGTTATTGTTAGCAATGAAGACGAAAAACAAACCTTTATTGGCTACGATTTCCTTGAATCGGAAGTAACAATATCACGTTATCGTAAAGTAACTACCAACAAACAAGATCAGTTCCAATTGGTGTTTAATGTAACTCCATTCTATGCCGAATCGGGAGGTCAAGCAGGTGACACTGGATATATTGAAGCTGATGAAGAAAAAATCGTAATTATTGACACTAAAAAGGAAAATAACCTTAGCATTCATATTGCAAAACAATTACCCAAAAATATTACTGCAGCATTCCACGCAGTTGTAAATACGCCAAAACGTGTTGCTACAGCAAATAATCACTCTGCTACTCACCTACTTCACTTTGCTTTACAACAAGTATTAGGAAGCCATGTTGAACAAAAAGGTTCGTTGGTAAACGATGAATATCTTCGTTTCGATTTTGCTCATTTCCAAAAAATGACAGCCGAAGAAATTAAAAAAGTTGAAACTATTGCAAATAACCTCATTCGTCAAAACGCAAAACTTGACGAACGTCGCTCAGTTCCAATTGACGAAGCACGTGCAATGGGTGCAAAAGCTTTATTTGGCGAAAAATATGGCGATCATGTTCGTGTTATTGGTTATGGCGATTCTGTTGAACTTTGTGGAGGAACACACGTTTCAGCTACAGGGAATATTGGTCTTGTAAAAATAACTTCGGAAGGTGCAATTGCAGCTGGCATTCGTCGTATCGAAGCTATCACAGGAGATAAAGCACTTACTTTCATCGACCAAAAGCTACAATTAATTGAAGATTTAAGTGATACATTAAAACGTCCACAAGATCTTAAAAAAGCAGTTGAAACCTTATTCGAAGAAAATGCTTTACTACAAAAACAAGTTGAAGCTTTCAATAAAGAAAAAGCAAAACAATTAGCGTCAAGTCTTGCGTCAAAAGTAACGATTATAAATGGCATACATTTCATTGGCGAAATTTTATCGGTTGATGCAGCTTTATTAAAAGACATTGCATTTAGCTTAAAAGATTCAATTGAAAATGCTGTAATAGTTCTTGGAGCTTCAAACGATGGAAAAGCAAATTTAGCGGTAATGCTATCTCAAAATCTAGCCGATTCAAAACAATATAATGCAGGTAATATTATCCGCGAAATAGCTAAAGAGATAAACGGTGGTGGCGGTGGTCAGCCTTTCTTTGCTACTGCTGGAGGCAAGAATCCCGAAGGATTGGCTAAGGCTATTGAAAAAGCAAAAATGATGTTGTAAAAACATAAAAATCAATTAAATAAAATCCTCCAAGAAGAGAAATCTCTTGGAGGATTTACTTTTTTTATAATCCCAACTAACATCAAAATCACAAACTAATTCTTCGGACTTTAATCAAACTTTAATGACTTCCTTTTCTCAATAATACTATCTTTACAACAAATAAAAAAGCAAAACTATGGCTCAAGAAATTAACAAAATAAAACTAACCGTTCAAAAGAAAATAGCAGCAATATCTGTCATTCTCTTAGTAGGTAAATTTATAGCATATTACATGACCCAATCGGTTGGAATATTAACCGATGCCATGGAAAGTATTGTAAATGTAATCACAGGATTTATAACCATTTACAGTATTTACATTTCATTAAAACCTCGCGATGCCGATCATCCATTTGGTCATGGTAAGGTCGAATCACTATCTGCTTCAATCGAAGGATTACTAATAATATTTGCGGGTCTTTTAATAATTTATGAAGCAATTATTCGCTTATTTCATCCAGCAGAAATCAAACAATTAGACATTGGTATTGTGATTGTTGCAGTTGCTGGAATCATCAATTACATCGTTGGATATTATAGCATTTGGGTTGGGAAAAAACATAAATCTATTGCTTTAATTGCAGGAGGCAAACATCTTCAATCCGACACATATTCTAGTATCGGTTTAGTCCTTGGGCTTTTACTCTTATTATTTACCCACATAGCATGGCTCGATAGTGTAATTGCATTAATATTTGGCTCAGTAATTATCTATACTGGTTATAAAATCCTAAAAGAAACAACTTCAAACCTGATGGATGAAGCCGATGTTACACTGATAAACAATCTAACTCAAATACTTTGGGAACATAAAACAGATAATTGTATCGAAATGCATAATCTTAAACTGGTAAAATACGGCGAAGCATATCATATCGATTGCGACATTACCTTACCTTGGTTTATGAACATTAAAGATGCACACAAAGAAGGCGATAAAATCAAAGAAGTAATTCTTACTAACTTCTCGGAAAACATTGATCTAAACATACACAATGATTCATGCAAGGAGAAATATTGCAAACAATGTCAAGTAAAAAATTGTGAATATCGTAAAGCAGAATTTGAAACCATAAACGCTTGGACATTTGAATCTATAACATTCAAGAACACCGTTTATCGTCAAAAAAATGCCTAACAAAGTATTTTTCATTTCAGGTATCGATACTGATTCGGGCAAAACATTTGCAACGGGATTACTTGCTAAAACCTTGATGAATCAGGGCAAAACAGTAATTACGCAAAAAATAGCACAAACAGGTTGTACCGATATTTCCATCGATATTATAAAACATCGTGAAATAATGGGAATAGAATTATTGGAAGAAGATATCTCAAAAATAACCTGCCCTTTTTGTTATGAAATGCCAGCATCTCCACATTTAGCAGCAAAGCTTGAGGGCAAACAAATCGATATTATCACTATTGATGCAAATACTAAGGCACTTTCAAGTAAATTCGAATATGTTTTAATCGAAGGTGCAGGTGGGTTACTTGTTCCAATTACTGATGAAATATTCACTATCGATTTTATTAAACAACGCAACTATCCACTCATTTTGGTTACCTCAGCCAAAATTGGAAGCATTAATCACACATTATTAAGTGTTGAAGCTTGTTTAAACAGAGGAGTAAATCTTGCTGGAATTATCTTCAATTTATTCCCAGAAGTTGACAAAAACATCGTCGATGATTCTCAATCAAAAATCAAAACCGATTTACATTCAAAATATCCCAATGCATTCTTTTGCGAAATCCCAATTCTTCAAAAAGATAAAACCGAAAGTTTCTTCATAAATTTATAGAAACACACAACTATGTTGTTGCAAATACCGTAAAATTATTGTAAGTTTGATATTGGTCAACCACCAACAAAACACATTAATTAAATCACTATGAACATTTCTAGTACATCAGGTATAACTTCTTTATTCAACGAAATAACAAATAGTTTAATGTATGTTGAATCTTATGATATTTTATCTGAACGTGTTTCTGAAATAATTTCCCAATTACCAAATGTAAATCAAGTTTCTATAGTATTTCATGATACATCGATTCAAAAGACTAAAATTGGAGAAACCTCGATTTCTATTCCAATAAATGGGATTGATCAAATATTTGGATATATTGAAATTACTGGAGAAAACAATACATTTGCGACTAACGAGCTTTTAAATGTTTTAGGAATTATAGCTAATGTTACAGCAGCAACCATTAATCGAATTAAAAAGAATAATGAATATAAAATTCTTTCAAACATTGCCAAAGAAACCGATTATTCAATTATAATAACAGGATACGATGGTCGAATTGAATGGGTTAACGATGGATTTGTTGCATTAACAGGATATACAATTGACGAAGCAAAGGGCAAAATACCAGGTGAATTACTTCAAGGTCCCGAAACTGATTCTCAAACAGCAAAATCGCTTTCAAAAGCTATAAACAAACAAGAAGAAATTGAAATTGAAATATTAAATTATAAAAAATCCGGAGCTAAGTATTGGGTAAATTTTGAGCTAAAACCCATATTCGAAAATGGAATACTCACTCACTATATTTCAATTCAAAAAGACATTTCACATTTAAAAGCAATAGAAGAAGAATTACGCTTTTCCAAAGATCTTGCAGAATCGGCAAATGAAGCCAAAAATCGTTTCTTAGCCATTACTAGCCACGAAATTCGCACACCTCTAAATATCATTCAAGGAATGAGTAAAATACTTCTTGAAACAGATATAAATGAGACTCAATTAAAATATCTACGAGGTATTAAAAGTGCATCACAAAATCTATTACTTATAATTAACGATTTACTCGATATTTCTAAAATTGAAGCAGGGAAATTACAACTTGAAAACATAGAATTCGATATTCATCAAGTAGCAGAAGATGCAATGACATTTCAAAGCATTAAAGCTAAAGAAAAAGGTATTGATCTTATTTTAGAAAAGGACATTAGAATTAGTAATTCATTAATTGGTGATCCTTTTAGATTAAATCAAATCCTATTAAATCTTCTTACTAATGCATTAAAATTCACTGAAAAAGGCTCTATTGCTTTACGATATTATCTCGAAAACGATACTATTTCCGAAAACTCTATTAAATTCGAAATAACCGATACAGGTATAGGGATCGACAACAAAAAACTTGATACCATATTCGAAAGTTATACTCAAGAAGACATTGCAATAACCAGAAAATATGGCGGTACAGGATTAGGATTAACAATTACCAAAGAATTAGTTGAACTTTTTGATGGCAAAATAAGTGTAAAAAGTGATAAGTCAACGGGAACAACGTTTACTTTACATTTCACATTCCCTAAAAGTAACGTTAGTAATTTAACAGAAAATCCTAAAATCATCGAGAAAAAAAACTTAGCTGGTGTTAGAGTATTACTTGCCGACGATAATGAATTAAATCAAATTATTACGCTAACCTATTTGAACAAATGGGGAATTGAATCGGATACAGTATTTAATGGACTTGAAGCGGTAAATAAGATCAAAGAGAACACATACGATCTTGTTTTAATGGACATACAAATGCCAGAAATGAATGGCATTGAAGCAACTATAATAATTAGAAACGAACTTAAAATTACTATACCAATAATTGCACTTACAGCTCATGCTCTTAACCATGAACGTGAAGAATATATGAAAAATGGTTTATCCGATTATCTCACAAAACCAATCGACGAAGAACTACTATTCAAAACGATACTAAAATACACAAACACGACAATTACTCATGAAGAACCTGTAGCTATAGCAGATACGAATAATTCCATTTTTAATTTAACTGAACTTCGGAATTTAGCAATTAATGACGAATTATTTATCCCTAAAATAATCCGCTTATTTATCAATCAATCGGCTGATATTCCCCAAAAGCTAGAAACTGCTATAAAGGAACAGAATTTTGAAGAAATTGGCTATACTATCCACCAAATAAAACCTTCTTTGAGTCACTTATCTGTTGAAATATCTAAACCTATTATTTCAAAAATAGAAAACAATATTCACAACAATTGCAATCAAGAAGAAACATTGATACAAGCAAAACAATTGATTGAAATTATTGAAAAGTTAGTTCTACAACTAAAAGAAGAGATTAAAAAATACTAGAAAATATTATTTAACACCAACGACAAAAGAACGAAGTTCGCTTACAGAATTTTTTAATTCTATAATTTTAGGTGATTTTGTCGTGCTATCAGCAACAACTTTGGTTAGTTCAGTGTTTATCTGATTTAAACCATTAACTAATTGAATAACCAGAGTATCTTTAGGCTCATTCAATATATTTAATAAATCGACAAGATTTGTGACATATTCCTTTTGATTTGCTAAACCAGAATAAATTAGTTTTTTATCTTGTTCATTTGCACTTTTTTCAATAGCATTTAATGTCAAATGCATATTTTCAACCCAACTGCCACTCATAACAAGTGAAGCAACTAAAAATTGATCTCCATTACGTAAATACTTTTTGATAACATCATAAGCTGAACTTACAATATTTATTAATGTATCCTTTTGATCAACATTACCATTAAATTTATTTACAGCATCTTTATCAAATGCCATAGCTACGCCAATCTGATCTGACAATTGCTTAGCACAAAGTAAATACTTAAATGATACGGGGATTTGATTGAAGTGAATAATATAATTTAAATCGGCACCATAAGCTCCAACATTTAGAGCTTTGGCTTTACTCGATTCATATTCTGTGATTTTCTTAACACTGTTTAGTTCTTGTTCATCGTATAGATTCGCTTGTTTCGACAAGTTTTTTATAAAATCATCGCTACTTTTCAGATTTATAATTGCATAATCAAGCTTTTGCAATACTCCTTTTTTAATCATTCCAGAATCGACTAACGATTCATCACTAGTTGAATCAAGAGCATTTTTCCCATTCGAACCAGACTTGCAGGAAACTACACTTAGTAAGCATAGTAAAAAAGAAATCCTATAAACATTTTTTAAAATCATCGCACGTAAGCTTTATTTAGCTTCATTACGTTCTATTTCGTCTAAAAGTTTGTTTTGTTGTTGAAGTAATACAAGTTCGTGCTTAAGTTTTTCAATTTTACTTTTCTGATCGTTAATAATTGATTCAGCATTTTTAGATTTTGAGAAAAATCCAATATTATTTTCTAACAATGAAATTTCGTCTTGTAGTTCTTTAGCTTTCTTGTGTAATTTAGTTCTTTCGAAGCTAATTTTGGTATCCGCATTTCTATTTCCCGACACGTTACCCATTTTAACAGAGTACTTTAAGAACTTTTTCTTCTCATCATCTATAGCAAGACTTTCGAACTTTTTGTTTATTGCATTACGGAAATTAAGTTGAATCTTTTCTTTTTGATTTAATGGAATAAACCCTATTTCAGTCCACTCTTTTTGAATTTCTTGAAGAATTTGAAGGTTCTCTTCATTATCGGTTGATAATACTAAACTTTCAACGCGAGCAATGATATCATTCTTTCTCGTTAAATTCTCATCTTGCTCTTTTTCAATATCTTTATAATACGCTGTTTTAGCATTAAAGAACACATCACATGCTGCTCTAAAGCGTTTCCAAAGCTTATCAGATTCTTTTTTAGATATTTGACCTATCGATTTCCATTCATTTTGTAATGCTAAAAATTCGGCAGTTGTCTTTTTCCATTCAGTACTTTCTTGAAGTGATTCTGCTTGCATACATAAGTCTATACGCATTTGTTTATTATGATCTTCTTCGCCTTTTTGCTTTTCGAAATATTCACGTTTTAAGCCAAAGAAATCGTCACAAGCTTTACGGAATCTACCATAAATCTCATTATTATTCTTTCTTGGAGCAAAACCTATCGTTTTCCAAACCTTTTGTGATTCAACTATTTCATTCGTTCTATCAGACCATTCTTTAGCCGATAGTGCTGATTCTGGTAATAATCCTTCTATTTTTTCGCAAATAGCTGTTTTTGCATCAAGATTTGTTTTTTCTTGTTCTTTTATAGTTGTAAAATAATCTTGGTGACGTTTATTTATTTGAGTTGTTACACTTTTGAAACGTTCCCAAAGTTCATTTTTCTTTTCTGTAATTACTGGACCAATTTCTCTCCATTGCTCGTGCAATTTTTGTAATTCAACAAATGCCTTTACAACAGATTGTTCTAAAATTAAATTTTCAGCCTTTTCACATATTTCAATTTTCGCTTCTAAATTTCGTTTTAAATCTAAATCGCGTAAATCGTTGTTTATTTTTACAAAATCATAGAATTTACTAACATTATGATGATAGCTTTCCCATATATTTTTGGTTTCTTGTTGAGGAACCATTCCAATTAAACGCCAACGTTGTTGAATTTCTTTAAACTCGCTAAATGTCTTATTTACCGACTCTTTACTATTCACCAATTCTTTTAATTCTTCGATTAACGCCCAACGTTTTTTTAAATTCTCGTTGCGTTCTTTTTCTATATTTTCATTAAGTAGAGACTTTTGCTCTTTATATTTTTTATAGTTCTCTTTGAATTTCATTTCCAAAGAATCCTCATATAAGAAATCCTCCGTTTTACCACCGGCTTCAAGGAAAGAGGCTAATTTTGCATCCGATTCAATTCTATGAAGCTTATAAAAACAAGCTTTTACTTCTTCAACATCATTTTTAACATCAAGAACCTTACCTGTTGAAATCAATTTTTCTAATTGTTCAACTAATTGTTCTTTATCAAATTGAGTATAGTCAATTTGAATATGTTCTGCATTATCTATTGGTGTAAATTCAAAAAACTCTGATTCCTCTTTAACAGGAATTTCAACTTGAGTTTTTTCTAAAACTGAATCTTTTTCTACAGGAGTAACTGATTCATTTTCTACACTATTTTCCAAGGTGTCATTTGATTTGTAATCCTCGGTATTTTCCATGATATTGAATATTAAATTGTATCAACTAAAAGCATTATAGTACGCTAAACGTCCCACAAATATAGATTATTTCATTTATATAACTCGTTAATTGAAGTATTTTTTAATTTTCATATTAGTTAAAGCCTTTTTACCTTATTATTATGGGATGATTAAACATTAAATTATGAAAAAAGTACTTGAAATAGATGAAACATTTTCAGTTTTACTATTTCATAATATATAATTTTACGTAGGTTTGCAGTTACAAACAATTAATACAGAAATTTGAAAAAAGCATTATTACTTTACCCTATTATTATATTTCTTTTAGGGTTATTACAAATTAATACAGCCAAAGCTCAAGAGGAATTTATGGTTTACGGAACTATCAAAATTCAAGGAGAGAAACCAGATAGTACTATAATAACGATTGAATCGGATAAACGACCATACGGAAGAACTATTATATTAGATAGCACAGGGGAATTTAAAATTTGGCTTGCTTATTCGAAAGAATATATAATTACCTTCAAAAAAGCTGGATTTCAAATTGTACCAATAGCCGTTTCCACAAAACTACCCGAAGATATTAAAAAATGTTGTTTCACACCATTTGATTTATCATTTCATTTATTTAAGCCCGATGGCAAACATGATACCTTGTTTCGAAAACCAATTGTCACAATTCGATATGAAACGAAACTTAATAGTTATTTCTATTCACTCGACATGGATTACTATATACAAAAAATGTATATAAAATCGGAAACCGATAGAAATCGAAAATTAAATGATCAAGCCTATATAGCAAAACATAAAGATTCGCTTGAAGTTGAACGAAAATATAATAGTTTAATAAATAGTGGAAATCTTTATTATTCAATGCATCAATTTGCGATGGCAAAACAAATGTTCATAAAAGCCCAAGAATTGAAACCAAATAGAAAATATCCATCATATAAATTAGAAGATATAGAAACACAGGTTCTCATCTTTAACAAAGTAAAGGATTCATTACCTCAAAATGCCGACTCAATAATTGCAGCTGTAATTGCAGAAAAGCAAGAGCAAAAAAAACAAATAGAATATAAGCGAAAATCGCCAGAGGAAATTGAAGATATTTTCAACCATGATTTGATAAAACAAATTCAAAGTGAAACTGAAAATCAAAAAGAATTAGCTAAACGACTACGCTTTGTTCAAAATGAAGTAATAAACAAAAAAGATGAAGCTATTAAAATTGATACTACAAAAAACATTGTAAAAACAGATAGTATAAAAAAAGATACTACGATTGTTCAACTTACGAAACAAGAACCAGAAAAACGAGATAGTATTATTCAAACACTACCACAAATCACAGAAAAAAATATTGACACAACTTCAGTCACTAGAACTGACAGTTTACATATAGTTAAAACAATCGATTCAGTAGTATTAAATAAACCAATTGTAGACACAGTAAAAAAAATCGCACCAAAACAAATAGCAAAAGAACCAATTATAAAATCGAACAATGTTCAAAACATTCCTTTTGATAAAGTTGCATACCAAGATTCTTTATTAAAACGATATCCAAATGAGCGAACGGTAGAAGAAATTAACGAACCATATAAAAAGTTAACAAAAGTAATAATCAATAGAAACAATACGGTTAATATATATTTAAAGGTAGAACATAAATGGGGTGGTATTTTCTTTTTTAAAGATAATACACCATACCCACTTGAAAACATAAGTAAATCGTATTTTGAAGTTGAGACGAAATTACTTTCGGAGAAAGAGTATCATAAAATTACTCCAAAACAAGAACATAAAACTGGTGTAAAAACACAAGCGAAACCTACTCCAGTAAAAAAAGGTTCAAAAACCGGTAAAAAATAATTCAATGCTAGAAATAATCGTATTTCAAAGCACCAACATATTTAGTTTTTTTTACATTTGCAGGACATAGAATTTTAAATTTATTAAAACAGTTTAAATGAAAAAGACACTTACAAAATGGCTATGCATCTCTTTAGTAGCATTATTACCAACTGCAGTTATGTCACAAGATTGTGTTGACTATCACAAAGCAAATTGCAAACCACCACAAACAAGTGCAAATTACAGTACTGATCAAGCTTCACGTAGCGGATTATTAATGAAAGGTCAAAGTTCTGAATTCAGATTAACCTTTTATCAAGGTAGAGATTATCGCATTACAATTTGTAGTGAAGCTCCATTAGGAGAGAAAATTCAATATCAAATAATCGACTGGGAAGATCAATCAGTTTTATACGACAATAAAGAGTTTAATTACGAAAAGAATTTTGAATTTTCGGTATTAATTACTCGTAATGTAAAGATAGTTGTTTCGGTTCCAGCTGACGACAAAACTTTAAAAACTAATACTATTGGGTTCAAACCAAAACCTACTCAAATGGGTTGTGTTGGTGTATTAATTGAATCGATGATTACACCTAAAAAAGGCTTCTAAAACTCTCATAATCAAAACTAAAACGGGAAATATTTATTATTATCCCGTTTTTTTTATCTAAAATTTCTACATGTGTGATACATTTTTACCCATAGTATGAATCAAATGTATACTCAAATCTTCTAATTATGTAATAGATTTGTTTCATTAAAAAGTTTCTCTAATTGTGACTTTTTAATATTAAAGAATATTTCAAAAACACTCTACTTAGAGTAAGGGTTTTAAGTTTTGAAGTTGTCTTTAATTATGTGTAGTAACATCTTTAATTATATTATAAAATTTTCTTATTTAATAAATTCATAATTAAAATTTAGAAACGTATGGGAACTTTCT
>Ga0302296_1001286_pt1 | contig 18363 bp, 11 predicted proteins | sample III_Fen_N3_1_FD_194546 | JGI IMG/M metagenome (GOLD analysis project Ga0302296, IMG submission 194546) | Peat permafrost microbial communities from Stordalen Mire near Abisko, Sweden - III_Fen_N3_1 | ecosystem: Environmental > Terrestrial > Soil > Wetlands > Permafrost | place: Sweden: Abisko...
ACGTTTCCCTTCATCATTATCGCCCGTTATCTGCATAATGTATTTGTAGTTCTCAGCTACTAAGTCGGGATTACATCTTGCCAATGCTGTGCGCATACGTTCTGCATGGTCAATGTCTACACAGAACACTATGGTTTTTGCAAAACGGTCATAACCTTTTAAAAATTCAGTGAGTTTTTGAGCTACAAATTCGGTTCGTTCTTCGACTACAATGTTTCTGTCAAAATCGGTACGGTTGTAGATTCTGTCTTCAACTTCATTACCATTTTTGTCTTTAAATCCAACTGGAGGACGCCAACCTTCCAAATCAATATTTAAGCCAACTCTCAATACACGATAAGGGGCAAGAAATCCATCATCAATACCTTGTTTCAAAGAATAAGTATAAATTGGGTCACCAAAATACTCGATATTGCTGGTTGTATCAGTTTCTTTGGGAGTTGCCGTCATACCGATGTGTGTTGCAGTATTAAAATACTTCAAAATCTCCCGCCAGTTACTATCTTCTTTCGCACTACCCCGGTGGCACTCGTCAATAACTATCAGGTCAAAGAAATTTCTTGAAAATTGTTTATATACATTTGCTGTATCATCTGTTCCAGAAAGTCCTTGGTATAATGCTAAGTATATTTCAAAACTTTTATCAATCTGACGGTGCTTTACCACTGTCATTTTATCTTTGAAGTGGCGAAAATCACCGCGTCTGGTCTGATTAATAAGTGCATTACGGTCAGCTAAAAAAAGAATGCGTTTTTTTGCTCCGCTTTTCCAAAGACGATGTATAATCTGAAAGGCAGTATATGTTTTACCCGTTCCTGTAGCCATAACCAATAAAATGCGGGGTTGGTTATTGGCAATGGCTTCAACAGTACGATTTACGGCAATTTGTTGGTAGTAGCGTGGATTTCGTCCTGAACCATCAAAGAAATAATCCTGAGAAGCTACTTTTTCGGCTTCGGGCGTAGCAATTCCTTTGTAAGTTTTATATTTCTCCCAAAGTTGTTCGGGTGAAGGAAAGTCATCTATACTTATCTCTGTTTCAATGTTTCCATCTGTGGTAGTACGGTCGTGAAACAGGAAACCATCCCCATTACTGCTAAATACGCAGGGTATATCCAGTATTCTGGCATAATCCAATGCCTGTTGAATTCCTGCTCTGACAGAATGTTTGTTGTCTTTTGCCTCAATTATGGCAATGGGGATATTCGGTTTGTAATAAAGAATATAATCTGCACGTTTTCTTTCTCCTCTGGCAGTAAGTTTTCCACGAACATAGATTCTTCCATCTGTAAATGATACTTCTTCAAGCAATTGCGTATGCTTATCCCATCCTGCTTTTTCAATGGCAGGTGTGATGTACTTGGTACAAATATCGCGTTCAGATAAAGATTTCTTGTCCATTTTACAGTAGTTATATTCAAGACTTTTTTAAAGTTACAAAACTACAAATATTTTTACATTTATAAGTTTTTATTTTCTATCTATTGTTTGTGAAACTTCAATAACCACTTTTGCAACATCTTTTTCATCCAGAATTTTGAGTAAATGCTAATTCGTTTGTTGAAATTTATCTCTTACAAGCTTCAAGAGCATATACTTTACTAGATTTTCTCCAGTAAGTTTGATTTTACCAATTCATACGCCTTTTGCGGATCGTAGCTTTCGCCATTTCTCAATAGTAGTTTGGTGTCGCCCAGAAATTCTGCATCTTGCATTTTGGCTTCCATATTCAACAGAAACTCTTTTTGTGTGGGTGCATTGCTGCCCACAACGAACTTCATATATTCTCGATAACAGAACAGGATTTGATCTAAATTCAACTCCTTTTGAGTTATGGCCATATACAAATCGAATAAATCGCGACCTTTTCGACGTTGGTAGAGTGCCCTCAGTTTTGTTCCCAATAATTCTTCGAGTTGATAGGTTGTAATCTCGCTGTTATCCGTATACCATTGACTTTCTACGGAAAAAGGGAATTTTGTAATTCCCAGTACGCTAAAGTGTTCACGGCAATTTGTTTCTACTTTTAATCGTAAAGGCATAACTGGTGCAAACTCTGACTCAAAGCGAAAAACCAAGGTATTATTGTTTGCTTTTTGTTTTATTACCGGATTGCCCAAAAAAGACAAAATGTGTCTGATTCGATCAATAGTTTCTTTTATAGGTTCGGCTTTTATTTGTACTAAGTCAATGTCTTCCGAATACCGTGGCTGAGGTGAGAGATACAATTTATGCAATGCTGTTCCGCCTCTGAAAGCCAGATGATTTGCAAGGAATTCATCCTTAAATATTTCTGTCAATGCCCGACATATAACCAGATCTTGTTCCACCTGTTCGTTTGTTTGCCATGGCACATTATGCGACCATTCTGTAATGTATGCTTGTGGTATCATTTATTTATTTCAATCTTTTGTTTTTAATCAGTCATCAATTTCAATTTCTGTATTGACTATTACTTTCCAACGCTCGTTAGATGAAAATCCATTTATTGCTGCTGAAGCTTTAAGTGGTGTTCGAAAAAAAGTTACTTTCTTTTTTTGTAATGCTTTATATAAAGCATTTGATAACAATTCGTTTTCCAAGATTTCTTCAAGAATATATCCAAGTCGTTGCAAAGCTGTAGCCGGAACATGTTCAAAAAGCTCATTGCTAAACATTTCAGGTTTAATTGACTCAGCTAATTCATTCAATACTGTTGATACCCGATTTATACCGCCAACGCGTTTTTCGAATTGTATTAAATCGCAAGCAGTAAGAGCAGGATTGGAGACTTTAAGGTAACCAGTTTCCGTTTTCATTGATTCCAGAAGAGTTTCCGGAATATTCTTTTTGCTAATGTAATTTATTTTTAATCCTTTTTTTTGAGTCGTGCGTAAAAAGGGAAAATTTGTAACGACGAAGAATTCTTGTGGTTGTTGGTGAGAGGCTCCATAAAAACCTGCTGCATTAAGCAATGCCAAATAATATGGACGCTCTATATTCTTCATCAACCCATCCAAAAATATCGCCGGAGGCAGAATACCTTTTGAGGAATACTGCGGTGGAATAATCAGGTAATAGCTCTTATAAATGGAAATGATTCTACCTTTTGCCGACAAGCGACTTAATGCTCTTTTAGCAGCAATTTCTGTATAACTCGGTAGTTCATCGGCCAGCAAATTTAATGAAAAAGCATACCTTCCGCGTGATTGAAGGTTTTCTATCCATTGGCTTAATGTAATTTCGTCTTGCTTGCCCATTGAAGTAATCTTTTGCCAAAGATACCATTTTTTGGTACTTTACGCAAATAATCTATCTTTTTTTTTCTGAATATCTAATTTTTCAACTCTGATAGATAAAATACCTACTTTATCAATAGGGAATTTGCAAATTTGAGAAATTAAAATTAACGACTTAAAAACGATGTTTTTAGTTTGGCTGTTCACTTCAGGTTTTAAACTGATTCTAATTTTAATCTGTTGAGGTTTCCCGCAGCCAACCAAATTAAGTCCGGCATAATACAACTGGCAATGTATTTTTGGTAGTTGATAATAAATCAACAAATCCTTTGATAATAAGAAGAAATTGTGTACTTTTGAATACGAAATAATTGCATACAACACCAACGACAAAGCCGGTCAAAATGAAGTCCGAAAACTTGGGACTAAATCGTAACAATTAATTCACAAGGAATATAACGCATTGATAAATAGGGACAAAAGAGAAAGGGTTCACTTACCTCTCTCTCCGCAAAAAAAAGTTATATAATGTTTTTTAATCCGCAAAATCAATGATCTTGCGGATTTTTTAATTTTAATACTAATGTTTAAATTCTGCTCATACCTTTATCAACTTGATTATCAATAAAATTCTGTAATTATTTTAATGATATGCCGTATTCGTATAAATAATGTATATCTTTACCCAAATAATTGAAATCAAGTCTGGGTTATTCACTTTTCAATCCACCTAACTCCCTCATTAGGATTAAAAATAGAATTTATTTCTCTGCCTTTCTATTCAATCAACTATTAATTTTTTAATCCTGATTTAAAATGAACATTTTTGTAGCAAAATTGAGCTTCGAAGTTAATGACGAGGATCTCAAACAACTTTTTGCAGAATACGGCGAAGTTGCCTCTGCACGTGTAGTAACCGATAAAATAACCAGACGCTCAAAAGGCTATGGTTTTGTAGAAATGAATGATGATGAGGCAGCTAAAAAAGCCATCCTTGAATTAAACGAATGTGAATTTGATGGTCGGGTTATTGCAGTTTCTGAAGCTCGCCCTCGCGAAGAAAAACCTTATGGCGAACGTCAGTCAAGCTTTGGTGGTGGTAATCGCGGAGGTTATGGTGCTAGCAGCAACAATCGTCCGAAAAGATATTAATCTGATTTGATATAAAATGATGCTCCAATTTAATTTTGGAGCATTTTTTTTTGCTTTAAATCTAAATTTTGGTCTTCACCTCTCCGAATAATTATTCATTTTTTCAACGACAAATTAAAACTCAATTTTTCTACTTCATTTCTTTATTTCGCACACCTTATTTGATTTATCTATAACTTCATCCTCTTGATATAAAAATAATTATATCGTTTTAAGAATTAATAATAGTATAAGTATTTCCCTTACACTTTATCATGCCAAATATCGATTTTGAGCTTAAAATGTGGTGTAATATATATAAATAATTATTAGTTTTGCAATCGTTTCCTATAAAAATCTAAAACAAGTGAAGAAGTATAGCCATTTCTTTTATTTCCATTTGCAAAATACACTAATCTACTTAATAGCAAATAAAATCAAGCTATATTTATCCTTCCTCAGTTCAATAAACCTTAAATAATCGTTGGTTATATACAATTAACTAACAATAGAGATACTAAATTTTCAACCAAAATAATTCTAAGAAAAAAACACAACATGAAGAAAAAACTAATCGGAATTTCATTATTGATTCTATGCGGTTTTACATTAACTGCCTCCAAGCCAATTCCCGAAGGCACTAAAACCCCAATTTACCTAAATACTTCATATTCCTTTGAAGAAAGATCTACGGATCTTATCTCAAGACTTACTTTGGAAGAAAAGGAAAGTTTATTAGGCAATAACATGGCTGCAATTCCCCGTTTGGGAATTAAATCCTTCAATGTTTGGAGTGAAGCGTTACATGGGGTTTTGGCTGGAGCAAATGCTTCAGTAGGTTTAAGTGGACCAACATCTTTCCCAAACAGCGTGGCACTTGGTTCAGCCTGGGATCCTTCGCTTATGGAGCGTGAAGCAAGTGCGATTGCCGATGAAGCAAGAGCTTTCAATGCTACCGGCACAAAAGGGTTGACTTACTGGTCTCCTGTTGTTGAGCCAATCCGCGATCCACGCTGGGGGCGTACCGGGGAATCATACGGTGAAGATCCGTTTTTAGTGGCCCAAATTGCCGGAGGATTTGTTCGCGGAATGGTTGGAAGCGATCCTAATTACCTGAAGACCGTTCCCTGTGCCAAACACTATTTTGCAAATAACAGCGAATTCGACCGTCATGTTGGAAGCTCCAATATGGATAGTCGCGATATGCGTGAATTTTATCTTGCCCCCTATAAAAAGCTGATTGAAAAAGATAATCTACCTTCAATCATGTCATCGTATAACGCTGTAAATAAAGTTCCTACATCGGCAAGCAAGTTATATTTGGACACCATTGCCCGCAGAACTTACGGAATGAAAGGGTATGTTACAGGCGACTGTGCTGCAATCGAAGATATTTACACAGGTCATTACTTTGTAAAAACAGCCGGCGAAGCTACAGCTTTAGGATTAAAAGCAGGTGTTGACTCGGATTGTGGAGGTGTCTATCAACGAAACGCCATTGATGCGCTTAAAAAAGGATTAATCACTATGGCAGATATTGACCGGGCATTGTTCAATGTATTTACTATCAGAATGAGAACCGGCGAGTTTGATCCTGCATCGAAAGTTCCTTATGCTTTATATCAAACCAATGTGGTAAATTCACCAGCCAATAGAGCATTGGCAAAAGAAATTGCAACTAAAACCCCTGTATTGTTGAAAAACATTATTTCAACAAGAACCAATAAATTAGCTCTGCCATTAAATGCAGAGACGTTGAAGAAAATTGCAATTATCGGACCACAGGCAAATAAAGCTGAAATTGGTCCGTATTCGGGAAGACCAGCTACAGAAAACATGATTTCTCCTTATGCCGGTATTAAAAAATACATAACTGATAAAGGTTATTCAGCTGAAGTTGTTCTCGGTTCGGGAGGAAACACGGCAAGCAAAAGCAATTTGCTTTATGTTGTGGGTTTTGAAATGAGAAAATCGGATGGAACAGTTACTAAATACGATGCAACCAAATACAATGCTTCCTCAAAAGGAATTACTGTGGGCTCGGGAATGGGTACAATTGATCAGGTTAGAACCATTAACGATGGCTCATGGACATCGTACAATAATGTTGACCTGACAAATGTTGACTCTATGGGAATTAATCTAAATATTCCAACTGAAGGTGGAATCGTTGAAGTAAGAGTAGGTTCGCCCGATGGAAATTTAATTACCACACTGAATGCAACTGTTGCTGCCGGAGCTAAATCGGGTGGTGTTTATGGTGGCGGAAGTATGATGAATGTAAAAATAAATAAACTGGGATATAACGGACCACAAACTGTTTATTTAGTTTATAAAGCTCCTGAAAGTAAAGCTATTGATAGCGAAATCATAAAACTGGCATCGACTTCGGATGTTGCTGTGGTATTTGTTGGAACTGATGAGAAAACAGCCACCGAAGAAGCTGATAGACTTACCTTGCTCCTACCCGGCAACCAAATTGAGCTTATCAAAGCCATTGCAGCCGTGAATCCTAACACCATTGTGGTAATGCAAACGCTCGGTTGTGTTGAAGTGGAAGAGTTTAAAAATTTGCAAAATATTCCAGGTATTATTTGGGTTGGCTATAACGGTCAGGCTCAAGGCGAAGCTATTGCCAGCGTTTTGTTTGGTGATGTAAATCCTGGAGGAAAACTTAACGGTACTTGGTACAAATCGTTGAAAGATTTACCTGAAATAACTGACTATACCCTCAGAGGCGAAAATGGTAAAAACGGACGAACATTCTGGTATTTCAACAAAGATGTATCTTACGAATTCGGGTATGGCTTGTCATATACTAGCTTTAATTACAGTAACTTTAGAATAAGTAAAAATGCAATTACTCCGAACGATAAAATCACTATCAGTGTGGACATTACCAATACCGGTAGTCGCGAAGGTGACGAAGTAGTTCAGGTTTATATGAGAACGCCGGATAGCCCTGCCTCGTTGCAGCGGCCTATTAAACGTCTGAAAGGTTTCCAACGAATAACGTTACCAGCTGGTCAAACCAAAACGGTTAATATCGATATTGATTGTGCCGATCTTTGGTTCTGGGATATGGTGAAAAACAGAATTACGTACGACTCGGGTAATTATTTGTTTGAAATAGGTACATCTTCCAAAAATATTAAGGGAACTGTATCAGTCATTATGAATGGGGCATTTAAGCCTCTATTGAAAACTGTGGTAACAAGTTGCGATGAAATAATTCTGAAAAACGGTTCACAAGTTCAAACCAGCACAACGGCTGCAATGACTGATGATAGTTTCTATGATATTACAAAAGCTAAAGTTGTTTATTCAAGCAATAATCAATCGGTAGCAACAGTGGATGCGAAAGGATTGGTAACAGCCAAAGGAACCGGCGTAGCTCTTATTACAGCTTCGGTTACTATCGATAGTAAAACAGTTTCAAGTAGTTATCCAATAAAAGTAATGCCTAATTTGAATGCCGCATCAATTGCGGTTAACAAGAAAGCAATTCCGGGTTTTAGTCCATCGGTTACTCAATACAGTTATTTAAAAAATGCTTCTAGCAAAGTCCCTGTAGTCGATGTAACCCCTGTGGATCCAGCAGTTGTAGTTGAAACAGTTCAGGCAAAAGGCATTCCCGGAACAGCTTCTATTATCATGACTGATTATCGTTCAGTTGATAAAACAGAATATGCCGTTAATCTTGGAACTCCATCCGTTAGTGATGAATTTAGTACTCCTACCTTAAATAAGTCATGGAACTGGGTAAGAGAAAACAAAGAGAAATGGAGCTTGTCAAAACAATCCGGTTCACTAGTGATTACAAGTGGCAAAGGCGACATAACCGATGCCAATAACAACGCCGAAAACATCCTTTTGCAGTCGGCCAATACTGACTGGACTGTTGAAACAAAATTGGTTTGCTCCAAAAAACCAACCGGTTCGCAAAATGCAGGAATAGTTGCCTACCAAAATGATGATAATTTTGTGAAATTGGTGTATAGCGCTGGTGCAGGCCGAAGAGGTCCTGTTCGTCCAGGCGCTGCAGGTGAGCAATCGGGCTCGGTTGATTTATTGGTAGAAAGTAAAGGAAATCAGAAATTCACGGTATCATTGAGTTTGAATGAAATCATTAAAGAAAACAACACCTTAATATTGAAGCTTGTAAAAAAAGGAAGCAATTATACGGCATCTTGTTCATCGGATGGAGTTGAATTCAAACCAGTTGGTAGTACAGATATTGTATTAAAAGACATTAGTGCTGGAGTGATTGTTTGCAACGGTGTATCTACCTTCAGAATGGGTGGTAACTTTCAACGTAACGCACCTCAAACTACCCAGCCTGAAAGTTCGTTTGATGTGGCTTTCGATTATTTCAAAATAACGAACAGCGGTTTGAAGTAATGAAGAAATCACGTATTATAAGTAAAAAATTAATCATTTTTGCAAGTACTTTTTTGCTGTCATTTTTATGCATCGTTGGCTCTTCGGCAGCTAACGATGCATTCAAACATGAAGGATACAAAGCCATTATATCGTATCAGGATAAATTTCTGGCAGTTGGTTCGGATGGGCGAATGGATTGGATTAACAAATCTGGCACGGTATTAAAATCCGAAAAAGTGCCAACGGTTGCATTTCACAGCTTAACTGCGACAAACCAAACAATAATTGCTGCAGGGAATAAAGGTAATCTGTTTATTTCTTCCGATAATGGAAAATTTCGGAAAATGGAGAGTGGAACAGACAAAACAATATTTTCACTTGCTATTTTCAATGATAAAATATTTGCCGGTTGCGAGCAAGGATTGTTACTGATTGGAAGCGAAAAAGGCAGTTTCAAACAACAACAGCTTGCAATTAAAGGCAATATCGTTTCATTGTGTTCCCGAAATGCTGACTGTTATGGAGTGACTGATGCAGGAGAAATAATTCATACTTCCGATGGAATAAACTGGGTTGTTTTTAATTATAACGAATTTTATTCCGGGTTTTATTTACCAAGTACTTTCAACAAAGTATTTTTGACTAACGATAGAATTACCATTGCAGGAAGTCATAAAGATGGCACACCTGTATTACTATTTTCATCGCAAGGCAATGTATGGACTGAAAGAACGCTGAATTATACAACGGAAGATGGTCAGTCATCGTATCTGACTGAAATACCTCATGACATTGCGTACAACCTTTACGAGGATTTGATAATACTGGTTTGCAGCAATGGAAAAATAATGACAGTACCTTCTTGTTCGCATTGTAATAAATTAATTCCCATTTCGACTGTATCGCTCGATGCTGTAGCACAAAACGATAGTACGATGATCGTCGTTGGAGAAAACTATCATGTAAAATCAATAGCCAAATAAGTTTAGATTTAAAACGTATTCGAAGTGATTCAATCATTAAGTTTAAAATTTAAATAATAAAAAAATCAATAAATCAATCGAGAATAATCATGAAAAAAACATTCGCAATCGCATTAATCCTGACATTATGTAGTGTCAGCTATGGACAAAAACAAGGTGTTGTCAAAGAAGTACTAGGAGATAACAACGGAAATGAAGTATCGCTTTTTACATTAACAAATAGAAACGGTAATGTCCTGAAAGTAACCAATTATGGGGCAAGGATTGTAAGAATAGATGTTCCCGACAAGAATGGTGTAAAAGACAATGTTACCACCGGTTCAGAAAAACTAGAAACAATTGTTAGAGGCGATGCTTTTGGAGGTGCAAGCATTGGACGTTTTGCCAATAGAATTGCCAACGGAAAATTCTCGCTTGACGGTGTAGAATATTCCTTACCAATCAACAACAGACCCAACACGCTTCACGGTGGTAGAAATGGTTGGTTCTCAAAAGTATGGAATGCAGAAATTGTAAATAACAGCAAACAACCAGCTGTAAAATTCAGCTATTTGAGCCCTGATATGGAAGAAGGGTTTCCCGGCACAGTGAGTATCTCCGTAACCTATACCTGGAATGACAAAAACGAAATTGTAATTGATTATGCAGCTTCAACTGATAAAAAAACAGTTATAAATGTAACAAATCACGCCTATTTTAACCTTCATGGCGTAGGAAAAGGGTATGTTTTTGATCATATACTCACAATGAAAGCCTCAACCTATACTCCGCTTAATGCCACTAAAATTCCAACCGGTGAGATTGTAAGCATAAAAAATACACCCTTCGATTTTACAACCCCACGCTCTATGGGTTATAAAATTGGTGACACCATTCAGAGCGTTGTCTTTGATGGATATGATCATAATCTCGTGCTTGACAAAAACGCAAAAGTGTGCGCTACAGTTTACGATCCGGAAAGTGGACGAGTAATGGAAGTAATTACAGACCAACCCGGATTGCAATTCTATTCTGGTGCAGGAGGCCTTGCATGGAAAAAATCTGTAGGCTCTAACAATAAACCAACAAATACCCGTTCGGCTTTTGCACTAGAAACACAGCACTACCCTGACAGTCCCAATCAACCGACTTTTCCTACCACAGTGCTAAATCCAGGTGACAAATTTAAGTCCAGAACTATCTATCGATTTACTGTAAAGAAAAATTAATTCAATTTAAACATCTCACTTTCGAACTAAATTAGAATTAAAAGCTCGCTCATTTAACAACATAAAAATCGATTTGCTTAATATTAGACATTAATTTTATAATGTTAGGTACAAATCGATTTTTTAATAAAATTACATCAAAAAAAATTTGGTATATAAATAGAAAAACATAAATTTGACCTCGAATTTAATTTAAAACCAATCAAATATCGTATAAATTAGATAATTTATACTCAAAATTTCCATTAAAATATGTGTTCAATTAAAGCATATCCATATTTATACTTACTAATAATCTCTGTCTTTTTTTTTAATAGTAGTCAGCATTTATCAGCGCAGAACATAATACTCCCCAATGATAAAACTAATTTTCTTAGTACTCAAAAAGCTAGTTTAGAAGATACCATAAGCATACGCTCTAAAATTAACTTTCCATATATTATTGGTTATAATTACTCACCTTATACCAACGAAATCAACAATCCCTATTTCAAGGAAAACAAATGGTTAAAAGGTTCTTTGGTTTTTAACGGGAAATCGTACAATATCGATGGGTTAAAATATGATATAATGATCGACAACCTCATTATTTTGTTCAACAATAATGACATGTCAATTAACTACATTGCCTTAGACGAAAATTTTATAACTGAGTTTACACTTCAAAATTCAAAATTTCGATTTTTCAACAATTTAAAAAATAGCTCTGATAAAAAAATTAATGCTGGATATTTTGAAGTTGTATACGATGGAAAATTAAAGTTTCTGGTTAGAAGTGAGAAATACAAAACCTTAAACGATTATACTCTCTCCACCCAGATGTTCTTACTAAAAGATGGAGTGATTATAAATGTAAACAACATGGGCAAATTAACCAATTTATTAAAAGACAAAGAAAAGTTAGTCAAAGATTTTATCATTAACAATTCTTTAACTTTAAATCAATCTAATTATTCAGCAATATCAAAAATTTTGAAGTTTTACGAAAGTCTTTAAGAAATGAAAATAATTCTACAAATAGCACTTTGTTTTTTACCTGTATTTCTTAATGCTCAAACCAGCAAACTAAAGGAGTCAAATTCAAAAGAAAAATCCGATACTATTTCATTCCAAAATTTTGCAAATAAAATAGAAAAAGAGCATTTGCTAAAATTTTATTACGACAAATCGTGGACGGATAAAATTGCCATACCACCTACAAATAAACCGTTTAATTTATCGGATCTTTTAGTCGAAGCTTTTAAGGGAACACATTTGAGCTTCATAATTGATGGAAATAATGTAATAATAACGAACAACTACAAGATTAGCACTTCCCTCCCTGAGAATTTCTTTGTTGTTGAGAATAATTTCAATGCAGCTCTTCCTACAGATTCTATTGAGACAAAATACGATTTTATAACGCAAGAAAAAAACAAAAAAACCGATAATGATAATAAAATTATTACGTTCGGTAGTTCTACAAACAAACTGCCAGGGAACAAGGCGTTGATATCAGGTATTGTAAGAGATGATATTAATGGTGAGCCTATTATCGGTGCGCAAATATTTGCGAAAAACACTGATAAAGTGGCTGTTACCGATACATATGGACGCTATAGTATTACCTTACCACGAGGCGGTAATGAAATTCACTTTAAATATTTTGGCAAAAAGGAAGTCGCAATCCCAGTGCTTGTGTATAAAGATGGATCACTTAATGTTGACTTAAAGAATAATCTAATTCAATTACGCGAGGTTGTAGTTACGGGTGACAAAGAAAACAAAGTCAGAAATCTTAAAATTGGTATTCAACGGCTAAGTATTGAAGAAATCAAACTATTACCCACCATGATGGGTGAAATTGACATTATAAAATCCGCCTTATTACTACCTGGTGTTCAAACCGTTGGTGAAGGAGCAGCTGGTTTTAACGTCAGGGGTGGAAGTGCAGATCAGAATTTAATTTTGCTAGATGAAGCTCCCATATTTAATAGCTCCCACTTATTTGGCTTCTTTTCAATATTTAACCCAGAGATAGTTAAAGACTTTGAATTATATAAATCTAGTATTCCAGCCCGTTTTGGTGGTAGAGTGTCTTCAGTATTTGATGTAACTGCAAGACAAGGAAATCTTAAAAAATTCAGTCTGAGTGGTGGAATAAGTCCAATTACCGGTAAAATAACTGTTGAAGGACCTATCATTAAAGATAAAATGTCATTCATTGTAGGTGTTAGAAGTACCTATTCCGATTGGATTTTAAAACAATTGGGATCTCCAAGTTTAAAGAAAAGTAAAGCTGAATTCAATGATGTCAGTGCAAAACTATCATATGATATTGACAAAAACAATTTAATCACTCTGACAGCATACCAATCAAATGATTATTTTAAATTAAACTCTGACACTGCCTATAACTATGAGAATCAATGTGCAAGACTTCTATTTAAACATTCTTTCAATAAAAACTTTTATGGGAAGTTATCTGCAGTTTATTCCAATTATTTATATAATATTTCTAGCGACAAAAATCCATCAACTTCGTATAACTTAAAATACGACATTAGCTACAAATCACTAAAAGCTGATTTCAATTATTCTTTGAACTCAAAACATTCGTTAAATTTCGGGCTTGAAGCTATAAGATATGATTTAACGCCTGGTGATTTCACTCCACTATCAAAAGTTTCAGATATAAGGGAATTAAAGCTTCCCAAAGAACAAGGAATTGAATCAGGTCTGTTTCTAAATGATGAAATTGAAATAAGTGACAAACTTACAATTTCTGCTGGAATCAGATATGCTATGTTTTTTGCACTTGGTCCAGGCAAAGCCTACAAGTACAATCAGGAAGCACCACGTAGTATTGACAGTAGAATCGATTCAATTTCATATTCTCCAAACGATATAATAAAAACCTATGGTGGTCCGGAACTTCGATTATCGGGTCGTTACAAGCTTGGTGCAGACAATTCCATGAAATTGAGTTATAGTAGAATACATCAGTTTTTACACATGCTGACAAACTCAACCGCTATTTCGCCAACAGATATATGGAAAATTAGCGATTATAACATTAAACCTTTAATCGGTGATCAAGTTGCGGCCGGGTATTATCAAAACTTTTCATCAAACTCCTATGAAGCTTCTGCTGAAATTTACTATAAATCAACACAAAACAATTTAGATTTTAAAGGTGGTACCCAGCTGCTGAATAATCCAAACTTAGATGTCGGTTTGTTATCGGGGTTAGGTCGTGCTTATGGTATTGAACTTATGATAAAAAAGAAAAGTGGGATACTAAATGGTTGGATTTCTTACACATATTCAAGATCAGAGCTCAAAATAAATGGTCAATTTGCCGAAGAAAAAATTAATCAAGGAAATTATTATCCGTCCGATTATGACAAACCTCATGATTTGAACTTAGTGGTAAACTACAAATACAATCGAAGAATTACAATTACAAATACATTCACTTACAGTACTGGTAGACCAATAACATATCCGGTTGCGAAATATTCGTTTCGTGGCCTTGAAATAATGCATTATTCCAATCGAAATGAATATAGGGTTCCTGATTATATGAGATGGGATTTTTCTTTAAATATTGATGGTAGCCTTAAATCTAAAAAAATTGGAAGTGGTTCATGGTCGCTGGGAGTTTATAATGTACTAGGAAGAGATAATGCCTACTCCGTGTTTTTCAAATCAACAACACGAGGTGTGAAAGGGTATCAACTTTCAGTTTTTGCGCAACCTATATTGAATATCACTTACAACTTTAAATTCTAACACAATTAAAATGACAAATAGAATTAGTTACATCATAATAACTCTGATTTTAATGGCATCGTGCGTATCGCCATATTATCCTAATATAACTAAGTATGAAAGCATACTGGTTGTTGACGGCATGATAACAAACCTGACTGGACCTTATAATATAAAATTATCACGAACCTTTAAATACGATGGACATGTGGGAGATTTTGTTACAGGTGCAAACATCAAAATAATAGATAATACCGGTGTTGAAATTCAATTAAAAGAAATTAAAACCGGAGAATACAGTACCGTTGATACGCTATTCCATGGTATTCCGGGCAGGAGTTATAAACTTCAAATTAAAATCGGTGATGATTTATTTGAGTCAAATTATGAAGTGATTAAGCCTCCTATTCCGATAGATAAATTAAACTGGGAATACAAAGCCCAAGATGGAGATGGTCCCAAACGAATACAATTATTACTGGACACACATGATCCAACAAATAATACCCGTTATTATGGTTGGGAATATATTGAAACCTGGAAATTTCAGGTACCTGTTGATGTTTCACTAAAACCGGAATGGAAAACTTGTTTCCAAAACAATTCATCATCCTTCATTAATATTAACTCTACTATTGAAAGAAACAAGGATATTATTGAAAAAATGGACTTTCTAAATATTAACGAAAGCTCAAATAAACTATATATACGGTATTCTATTCTCGCTAAGCAATACTCATTTTCGGAACAAACCTATAAGTTTATTGCTGATTTGAAAAATTTGAATCAAAATCAGGGAACTCTCTTCGATGTTACACCCTATTCAATCATTAGCAACATAAAATGCATTAACAATAAGAATATTCCAGTAGTAGGATATTTTATTGTTGCTGGAGCAACAGAGAAAAGAATTTTTATTGACAGATCTGAACTCCCAAAAACTTATAACCCGACAAATGGTTTTAACGATTGCTCTTCGTATATTTTATTTGTTGATCCAAATATAAAGGACTATCGATTAAATCAAAAGTATGATTCTCTATCAAGACAAGGGTATTCTATTTATGACACTCTTCACGTTCTGACGTGTAAAGAACCATTACCACCAGCCGGAGTTCAATGTACTCAAGTTCCTGCAATCCAATTATTTTTGGCTAAAAGCCGCTGTTTCAATTGCACATTAACCGGAGAAAGTAAAATACCAAATTTTTGGAAAGAAAAAAATAATTAATCGTATATTATGATATTAAAGAAATCAATTTTTTTAATTATTCTGTTTCTTATACTTAAGATTTCAGCATTTTGTCAGAATGAACCCAATCTGACATTACTGACTAAAGCTACTGATTATAAATTACAGGAAAGAGTTTTACTTACCTTGGATCAGGATTTATATTTAGCTGGAGAACAAATTAATTTCAGTGCATTGACCTTTGATTCTGCACTTCGAACTCCTATTGACTTTAGTTCTATTTTATATATGGAATTATTTAATCAAGATAAAAATGTGATAAGTGCAAAAAAATACCTTTTAAAAAACGGACAATGTATAAATAAAATTGCGGTACCTCGTCAACTTGAAACAGGATACTATTATATAAGAGCTTATACTAATTACATGAAAAACTTTGGTGCAAGTGCGTTTTACACAAAAAAAATCAAAGTTATAAATCCGTTTTATAAGATTAAATATCAGGACAATGGAAAATCCGCTGTAAACAAACTCAAATTAAATATTGCATCGGAAGGTGGAAAATTAATATCGGGATTGGAAAATAAAGTTGCATTCTACACACAAAATTTAAATGATTCAATATCTGCACATTTACTTAGAAATGATACGATTATATTAACGAATAATGCTAAAAATGGTTTCGGAGTCTTTTGCTTCAATCCGATAATAGGAAATAAGTACAAAATTGAGGCTACTTCTTCAAAAAAAGGAAGAACCTCTGTTGAATTGAATAACAAAGTAGATTCTGGCGTAATTTGCAAACTTGATAGTATTAATAACAGTAGAGGTTTCTTTAAAATTTCAACAAAAAATTTCAATAAATTCCCAATTTCTGTATTTGTCGAAAACAATGCCTTTATGTATGAGTATTCTAAAAAGATTGAAAACTCGAATCAACTATTTACGCTGAATCTTCTGATTGGAACGAATAAGATAATTCTTAAAAACAACGAAAATGAAGAAGTTTCTAGCCGTACAGTATACATTAAACCAACTAATGAATTAGAATTTTCAGCCAAACTCGATAAAAATGTTGGGCTACCAGGTGATTCAGTTACATTGAATATAAATACCAATAAAATTGATAGTGTGAAGTATATAGTCACTATGAATTTAGGGAATCAATTGACCTCGCCAGCATTGAGTGAACTTATAGAATCATTTCATTACGGAGTTCCGACAGAAAGCACTTTTTACAATGAACTGAAAACTGTTTTGAAAGATTCAAAAAATATTAATGACTTTTTAATACTGCAAGAGAATGTCCCAACCTATATTCCTAATTTAAATAGTATAAAATACCTACCTGAAACAAACAGCAGTATTGTTACTGGCAATATTTTTAAGCAAAATGATAAATCCGTTGCTAAAAACAAAGAAATATATTTATCATTTGTTGATTCTATATCTTGGACAAATCGGGCAAAAACGGATAATTTCGGAAAGTTTACTGCGGCACTTCCAATTGAATACCAAGGGAATAAACTCATTATTTCAGTAAAAGATACAGCTGAAAACTATTCACTTAAATTAGATGACGAATTCTTTTCCGATTTTTCAAATATAATGAAAGAAAGTTTCTATCCAGATTCTTCATTAAAGAAAGTAATCGAATCGCGTATGATAAACCTACAAATTAACGATGCATATTTGGCTTTGAAGAAAAACACACCAACCTATCGTCCTAATGTACGATTTTATGGGAATTTTGACACAGAATATAAGTTTAAGAAATTCTTAGTGCCAAATCTCGAAGAATTTATTTCAGAAATAGCTCAAAAGGCCTCAATTGTAAAAAAAGGGAAATCTATAGAAGTTCGAGTATTTAAAACTGCCGATCGAAGTGTTATTGGCGAAAGACCGTTGATAATCTTAGATGGGATTCCTATTCAAAACTTTGACAAAATTGCGTCAATATCAGCAGAAAAATTTGAGTCAATTCGCTTAGTTACCAAGCAATTTTTCTTTGGAACTGAAGTATATGACGGAATTGTCGACATTTCATCCAAATCCAAGGCTTTTGATTTAATTGAACCTGAAAAGAATTCTATAAAAGTATTTTTTAGTCCGGTTGTGACTTCTAATGAAGAATTCCACCTACAAAACTCACGAGTACCTAATTACCAGTCAAACCTATTATTCAAAAAAATTGATTCACCTTCTGGAAATGAAAGTATAAAATTGAAATTACCTCAAAATACCGGAAGTTATTCTCTTTCTATCGTTGGATATACAAACAATGTTAAGTTTGGTTACTTTTCTGCCCCCGAAATATTGACCATTAAACGATAACAAAAAAGCCGCTTCCAATGGAAACGGCTTTTTTTTGAGCCTCTTGTCGGATTCGAACCAACGACCCCGAGATTACAAATCACGTGCTCTGGCCAACTGAGCTAAAGAGGCAAGTGGGTAAGCCCCCTGCATCGCACCGCTACAACCTTCTACCCTTGCTG
>Ga0302296_1001287_pt1 | contig 18360 bp, 20 predicted proteins | sample III_Fen_N3_1_FD_194546 | JGI IMG/M metagenome (GOLD analysis project Ga0302296, IMG submission 194546) | Peat permafrost microbial communities from Stordalen Mire near Abisko, Sweden - III_Fen_N3_1 | ecosystem: Environmental > Terrestrial > Soil > Wetlands > Permafrost | place: Sweden: Abisko...
AAATGTAATACTTCATTCTTGTTATAATTGAAGCAATAGGAATCCCAGGCGGGATGTTCGCCGCGAGCCCCTTCATGGAAAAACTGATAGCGGGTTCCGTCATAGCTCCCCAATCCTTCAACTACATTTTTAACAGCATGTGAATGAACAATATCCATAATAACGGAAATTCCTGAACCATGAGCTTCATCGATCAGCTGCTTTAGTTCTTCGGGAGTTCCAAACCGCGATGAAGCGGCAAAAAAGCTTGAGACATGATATCCGAAACTTCCGTAATAGGGATGTTCAGGAATTGCCATCAACTGAATGGTATTGTAACCTTCTTTTTTGATTTTGGGGAGTATGTCGATTCGGAATTCTTCGTAGGTATGGACCCTTGGTTCTTCGCCGGCCATTCCGATATGTGCTTCATAGATAATCGGCGCTTCTTTGGCCCGGATAAAATGAGGATTTTTCCAGTTGAAATTATCCGAAGGATTCCAAACCTGAGCGTTAAAAATAAGTGTATTCGGATCCTGAACTACCCGGCGTGCCCAGGCGGGAATCCGTTTCCCATTTCCACCGTTCCAATGAACTGAAAAGGCGTATAAATCGCCGTGAGATATTGCATTTTCGGATAGATGTAATTCCCAGCAACCATTCCCGATATTTTTTAGCTCAAATTCTGACTTTTCCTGCCAGTTATTGAAAGATCCGATTAAATAGATACTTGTGGCGTTTGGAGCCCAGTCGCGGATTATCCATCCATTCCGGCTTCTGAAAAGACCGAAATAAAGGTGTCCCGAAGCAAAATCGATAAGCGATTTCCCATCCAGAATCTCGGCTTCCTTTACCTTTAGTTTCTCCTGCCAACGGTTGAAATCTGATTCGAAAGGTTGGAGATAGGGGTCATTTTTTACAATTTCGGGAGTACTCATAGCGAATGTTTTTAACGGGCAGTGCCATTACAAATTTAGTAAAGTATCCGGACTTTATTAAGCCAAACTTGGCGTAGTAATATTCAATACCTTCCGGCTAAAAAAAAAGATAGCGGTAAATCAAGTTGGAATAATCTGAAACTAAAGATTGTATTTCTCGATTCCCCCAATGATTGCCTGCTCCAAATCTTCGGGTGTGTCGATTCCAAAACTATCCGAATCTGTAACATTTGTCTTAATCCTGAATCCGTTCTCAAGCCAGCGCAATTGTTCGAGTGATTCAACTTTTTCGAGGAGCCCTTCCTTCAATTTAGACAGTCTTTGCAGAATATCATTTCGGTAAGCATAAAGCCCCACATGACCATAAAACGGATAATTATCGAGCCATTTCGATTCATCGGTTTTGACGATGTATGGAATGGGCGAGCGGCTGAAATATATGGCATTTAATTCATTATCAAGAATAACCTTCACCATGTCGGATCGGAAAATATCTTCATTTTTAAGAATAGGCTGAATTAAGGTCGCGATCTGAGTATCCGGTGAATCAATAAAGCACTTTGTAATTAGCTCAATCTGATCGGGTTGCATAAACGGTTCATCACCCTGGACATTAATAACCACATCATAATTTTTACCGGTTATTTCCGCAGCTTTCAACACCGCTTCGGCACAGCGGTCGGTTCCGCTCCGGTGGTCTTTGGAGGTCATCACTACATTCCCGCCAAAACCTTTTACCGCATCAACAATTCGTTCGTCATCGGTAGCAACCCAAACCTCCTCAATGGCTTTTGCGGCTTGTTCGAAAACACGTTGGATCATCGGTTTTCCGCAGATATCTGCCAACGGTTTTCCGGGAAAACGGGTCGATTCGTACCGTGAAGGGATTATTACGATATAGTTCATACGCTAAATTTATAATTTTCCCCAAAAATAGCAGATTAATTATAAATTTGTAATCCAAAATTTTGTATTCGGCAGCATGGATATTCAGGAGATAAAACAACGGTTTGGAATCATTGGGAATGCACCCGAATTAAATCGTGCTATTGAGGTTGCTATTCAGGTAGCGCCAACCGATTTATCGGTATTGATCAGTGGCGAAAGTGGTGTAGGGAAGGAGTCTTTTCCGCAAATTATTCATAATTATTCGCATCGCAAGCATGGGAAATATATTGCCATAAACTGTGGCGCAATTCCTGAAGGGACGATTGATTCAGAGCTGTTTGGGCACGAAAAGGGATCGTTCACCGGTGCTTTGACCGACCGTAAAGGTTATTTTGAAGTGACGGATGGTGGAACACTTTTCCTTGATGAAATTGGTGAGCTGCCCATTTCAACCCAGGTCAGGTTGCTAAGGGTTTTAGAATCAGGGGAATTCATCAGGGTGGGATCGTCGCAGGTTCAGAAAACCAATGTCAGGGTCATTGCCGCGACAAATTTTGATCTGACCAAAGCAATCAGGGAGGGGCAGTTTCGCGAAGATTTATATTACCGCTTAAATACTGTTCCAATAAAGGTTGCTCCTCTTCGGGAACGTTCAGGCGATGTACTGCTGTTATTTCGTAAATTTGCTTCCGATTTTGCCGAGAAATATAAAATGCCGTCCATCAGGCTCACCGATGATGCTCAAAAAGTAATGCTTAGTTACAGATGGCCTGGAAATGTCAGGCAATTGAAAAATATTACAGAGCAAATATCAATTATCGAGACAGCAAGAGAGATTTCAGCTGAAAGCCTGATCCACTATCTCCCATCTGAAAATATCGGAATTTTGCCCGCACTTTATAACAAAGGGTTGGATGAAAAAACATTTTCAAGCGAGCGTGAAATTCTTTATAAAATCCTTTTTGACATGAAAAAGGATATGAATGACCTGAAAAAATTGGTTCATGATCTGATGGAAGATGGTCAGACTCCAAAAATGCATGAGGATAATGCTCAATTAATCCGGAAATTATATCAACAGGAGACCGACGAATTTAAAGCCGCGCAACCGCCATTTCCAGCACCGGTGATTCTCAAAAGTGCTGGTCATGATAATATTCAGGATACAGAGGAGTTCGTCGAAGAGTCGCTTTCGCTCGAAGATAAAGAGATTGAAATGATTCGAAAATCAATCGATAAGCATAATGGGAAACGCAAATTGGCGGCGCGTGAACTCGGAATCTCGGAACGAACGCTATACCGGAAAATTAAAGAATATAAAATTGGCTGATAAATGAGAAAACAAACCTATAAATTATTTTCGGTTTTCGCGTGCATAGTTGTATTGGCAACTATTGTAACTGCTTGCAAGATTGGTTATTCTTTTACAGGTGCACAAATCTCACCGCTTATAAAGACTGTTTTTATTGATTATTTTTCTAACAGGTCCAGGGTTGTTAATCCCACGTTGAGCCAGACTTTTACCGAAGCAATGAAAAATAAGTTTATTAATGAAACGGGATTATCAATGGCTAAAGATCAGGGCGATCTTGAATTTTCGGGTGAGATTACCGGATACGATGTGAGGCCCCTCTCGATTCAGCAGAGCGAACAAGGGAAAGATTTTGCTTCGATGAACCGGCTAACAATAACCGTTAAGGTGGTTTTTACGAATAATAAGGATCATGAACAGGATTTTAACACCACTTTTTCGGCTTATTACGACTGGGAAAGTACGCGGTCACTCACCGACGTCGAAAACAGTGCAGTTGATGTGATCGTTACACAGTTAATTGACGATATCTTCTCTAAATCATTAGCAAATTGGTAACTTTGCGAGGTAATAAATATTTTTTTATAATGACAGATCGGCCTGCCCGATCCCATTTGTCTCTTTAAATCTGATGTCGTATGTCGATGACCCGTGACCAAATGCTGCGATACCTTGATAATCCTTCGGCTCTCAATGAGCGGACGTTGGGAGAGCTCCGTGAAATTTTGGATGAGTACCCTTATTTTCAGAGTGTTCACCTTCTTTATGTGCGTAATTTGCAAAATGAGAGCAATTTTCGGTTTTCAAGCCAGTTAAAAACATGTGCCAGCTATGCCACTGACCATGTACAACTTTATCAGCTTTTAAATCCCGGACCTGGAAAAAAACAAATACCAGATAACCAGGTTGAAATTAATGTTGTATCTAAACCTGAAGAACTTACAACCATTGAATTGTCGGATGATGTTTCAGAACAAACTGAAGAGCGAGTGACTTCATTTATGTCTGAAGTCAATTTTACTGAAAGAGGGCAGTTCGATTTATTGAATTTTGAACAAAGTGATCGAACCTATACCCTTGAAGGGATCGAAAATGAAATTGAAAAGCCACTTTCGGAGTTGGTAAAGGAGATCAATCATTTGGGCGCTTCAGAGGAAAAGGAGAATGATGGAAAACAAAAAACTAATCTGATCGACCGTTTTATTAAGGATAATCCGTCTTTTCCGGCAAGGTCATCTGAAGGTTCAATAATTAGCGGAAATGTTAATAAACAATTAGATAAGGTTGATGAAAGTGAAGAATTTTTCACTGAAACATTGGCACGCATCTACGTCAAACAGGGGCTTTATCAGAAAGCAATTCAAGCTTTTCAAAAATTAAGTTTGAAATATCCCGAAAAAAGTGTTTATTTTGCGCGGCAAATCGAAGAAGTTACAAATCTGATTAATAAATAATTCAATGTACACTCTTATTATCGTTATAATTTTTATTGTCTGTGCCCTGCTGATCTTATTGGTATTGGTTCAGAATTCAAAAGGTGGTGGTCTTACATCTTCATTTTCAAGCTCTAACCAGGTAATGGGCGTTCGAAAAACAACTGATTTTCTTGAAAAGGCTACATGGTTTTTGGCCATCGCATTGGTTGTCCTTGCAATTATTTCTACTGCGTTTCTTCCACGTCAGGGTGAACAGCAAAAATCGCAAATCGAAGAACAGATTAAACATGTTCAGGATCCGAGTCAGGTTCCCGTTTTTCCGCAAGCTGTGCGTGATTCAACAAAATAAATTCTCAGTTTTTAATTGGCGGTTAAGTAGTTGGTATTTGCCTGCTTCTTGAGTTGCCGGGTTAAATCACAGATTGATATAAACAAAGCCCGATCCGTCAACTGACGGACAGGGCTTTTGTTATTTATGCCTGACATTTGTTTTAATAAATGCCATGTTGGCAGTGATTTGTGTCAGATGTTCATAATTATAAGCGACAGTAAAAGAGGTAGTTAGTTAATGATGGGTTTTGAGGTGTTAATTATCAATGTAAAAATGTCGTGACAACAGGACAAAAGAGGTTTTTAACCGGTTTGGCATATTTTCTGATAGAATTGCCTTACAAGAAGAAACAATTGTCTAAAATAAATTAATGTCTAATTATAAATAAATTTTGAAATGGCAGAACTTAAAGGAAAAATCCTTGCCGGCAAAGTATTAGTTGAGCCGCAGCAAGCAGTTACAAAAACAGCAGGTGGTATTATCATCCCTGACTCAGCGAAAGAAAAACCCCTTGCAGGTAAAGTTGTGCTCGTGGGAATCGCAAAAAAAGACGAAACGGTTGAGGTTAAAGTTGGTGATACGGTTTTCTATGGCAAATATTCAGGAACTGAAATTACCATTGAAGGCAAAGACTATCTTTTGATCTCACAATCAGATGTTCTTTTTATCGCATAACTGACTATATTATTGATAATTATTTAAAATCATCAAACAATGGCAAAGGAAATTAAATTTAATATCGAAGCCCGCGAAAGGCTGAAAAAGGGAGTTGACCAGCTTGCTGACGCCGTAAAAGTAACGTTAGGACCAAAAGGTCGCAATGTAATTATTGAAAAGAAATTTGGTGCTCCTCAGGTTACCAAAGACGGTGTAACTGTTGCAAAAGAGATCGAACTTTCTGATGCTTATGCAAATATGGGCGCCCATCTTGTAAAGGAAGTGGCTTCAAAAACAAGTGACGATGCAGGCGACGGTACAACTACCGCTACTGTTCTTGCGCAATCAATCATAGGTGTTGGATTGAAGAATGTCACTGCCGGTGCAAATCCAATGGATTTGAAACGTGGTATCGACAAAGCAGTTATTAAAGTTGTTGAAAGCATTAAGGCTCAATCTCAGACAGTTGGTGATGATTACAGCAAAATTGAGCAGGTTGCCCGTATTGCTGCCAACAACGACGCTGCAATCGGAAAACTGATTGCAGAAGCGATGGAAAAAGTTCATAAAGAAGGTGTCATCACTGTTGAGGAAGCCAAAGGTACCGAAACCTATGTTGACCTTGTTGAAGGTATGCAGTTCGACCGTGGTTATATCTCTCCTTATTTTGTGACCGACACTGAAAAGATGGCAACTGAAATGGAGAATCCTTTCATCCTGATTCACGATAAGAAAATCGGATCAATGAAAGAATTGGTACCTGTTCTTGAAATGACACATCAGACTGGTAGGCCGTTAATGATTATTTCTGAAGATATTGAAGGCGAAGCGCTTGCAACACTAGTCGTTAACCGTCTTCGTGCAGGTTTGAAAGTTTGTGCAGTAAAAGCTCCCGGATTTGGCGATCGCCGTAAAGAGATGCTCGAAGATTTGGCAATCCTCACCGGTGGTGTTGTGATTACCGAAGAAAAGGGAATGAAGCTGGAAGATACTACACTTGAAATGTTAGGTCGTGCTGAGAAAGTAACTGTAAACAAGGATACTACAACTATTGTCAATGGTGGTGGTGAAGCTTCGAACATTGCAGCCCGCGTTTCTCAGATCAAAAAACAGATCGAAACCACAACTTCCGATTACGATCGTGAAAAATTGCAGGAACGTCTTGCTAAACTTTCGGGTGGAGTTGCCGTACTTTATGTAGGTGCTTCGTCAGAAGTTGAGATGAAAGAGAAGAAAGACCGCGTCGATGATGCTCTTCATGCTACACGTGCGGCTGTTGAAGAAGGTATCGTTCCCGGTGGTGGTGTTGCTTATCTCCGCGCCATTGCAGTCCTTGAAGGGCTTGTTGGCGACAATGAGGATGAAACAACCGGTATCGAAATTGTAAAACGTGCCATTGAGGAACCTACCCGTCAGATTGTTTTTAATGCCGGACTCGAAGGAGCTGTCATTGTTCAAAAAATCAAAGAAGGCAAAGGCGATTACGGATACAATGCCCGTCTGGACGTTTACCAGAATCTTTTCGAATCAGGTGTAATTGATCCTGCAAAAGTTACCCGTGTTGCTTTGGAAAATGCCGCATCAATTGCCGGTATGTTCCTTACGACCGAGTGTGTGCTTGTTGAAGAGAAAGAAGACAAACAACAACCGATGATGCCTCCGGGTGGAATGGGTGGTGGAATGGGTGGAATGATGTAATTCAAAACCCAATATATATCAACCGTAATGGTTGAAAACAAAAGAGGCTGGCTCAAATGAGTTCAGCCTCTTTTTATGGGTGAATAGTAATTAGCTTTTGTGAACCCTGATAATGATCTTATCAGCGCTTAATTCTGTCTATTTGTGATTACTACGAATATTTCCCTGTTGTTTCCAACCCGAATTTGAGCCTAGCAACCTTCTGCCGGCAGTTGTTTGCAGGCAACCTGTTGTGAGGAGCCATTTATTTGTAGCCCGTTGACCATTGCCAGCCGCCAGTTGCCAGTTACTGGCCGCCAGTTGCACAACATTCATATTGATTGAATTTAATTTCATCTGGTATTGAATTTAGTTCCAGTGATAAAGTCCGTCAACCAGTCTGGCCTGTTTTTCTTCATCCGAAAGATCAAGATATTTTTGACGTTCGGCTTCAAATGCACGTTGAATTTTCAGGGACGTCTCTTTTAACTTTGAACCATAGATCCGATCAACCCTGTCTTGTAAAAATTTATTGGCAACTGTTGGGAATAGTTCGAGCAGCAACTCTTCTTTTTCGTTCATGGCAAGCTTCACATTTTCTCCATATTGTGGAAATGACGGATTGGGTTGCTTTTCATACGCAGCTGTATTAAACGGGATCTCCTCGCGTGTACCGGCAATCTTTTCGCGGAAGTCAGGATCAACAGGAATAGGTGTTTTTCCATAGGATCCTTTTACCAGGTTGACAAACTGATTTGAGTTATTGGTATAATATGGTTTGCCGTTTTTTTCATCTATTACACAATTAACAGCCTGCGCACCTACAATCTGACTTGTTGGAGTAACCAATGGCGGACATCCGGCTGCCAAACGTACAGTTGGAATTACTTCGAGTACGCGCGGCAACAAATCTTCCTGTTTCAATTGTTTCAACTGCGATAACATATTGGTATACATTCCGCCTGGCACCTCAGCAAATTTTACTTTTTCATCAGGATCAGGAAAGTTGAAGTATTTTTCAATTTTCAAACAGGTCTCTACAATGCCATCCTCGTTATCGGCTTTTGCATAAGCAATCGCTTCGTCGAAAAGTTGATCAATATGAGCAGGTAATTTATCTTTGGTAATGTCAAATTCGATTGGATATATCTTATAACTGTCGATGTCGCCCATTTCCAGACGAATTTCTTTGAGGATTTTATTGATTCTGACAACTGCATCCAGATTAACGCCGGTTTCGATTCCCAATTTGTCACAGAAAATTTGAATCAATTCAAACGCAGGAGCGGCCGGACCTCCGGCAAAGTTCATAATGGCTGTATCTAAAATATCCACACCGCTAATGATAGCTGCCAATGCCGAAGACAATCCATATCCTGGAGTGCAATGCGTATGGAAATCAACTGGTATTTTAAGATTTTTTTTGTACGCTTTAATAATCTGACTCACCTTGTGAGGTTGAATCAACCCTGCCATATCTTTCAATGTGATCATATCGGCACCCATGGCTTCGAGTTCTTTTGCCATATTGACAAAATATTCGTTGGTGAAAATGGCTTTAGGAAGCGGTTTACCTTTGAACCGTGCCAGGAAGCGTTCCCTTCGTGTAAATTTGGGGTCAACAGTGTAACAAGTGACGCAATCAGCCAGTCCTCCGTTCTCTTTTACATATTTGATGGTCGATTTGATATTGTGGGTATCATTCAATGCATCAAAAATACGCATGATCGAAATGCCCGACTGAACAGCATTCCGGTTGAATCCTTCAATGACCTCTTCGGGATATGGATTATATCCAAAAAGATTACGGCCGCGTGAAAGAGCGGTAAGATGCGAGATGTTGCCAATCTCTTTTTTAATTTTTTCGAGTCGATCCCAGGGATCTTCGTTGAGAAAGCGCATAATCGAATCGGGTACGGCACCACCCCAAACCTCGAGTGCATAAAAACCAGCTTCTTTATAGATTGGCAGAACGCGCTCAATTTGAGCTTGTTTCATGCGTGTTGCAAAGAGAGATTGTTGACCATCCCTTAGAGTGACATCTCTTATAAGTAGTTTACGAGCCATTATATTTAGTGTTACTTAAATTTTTTTTGCAAATTTGGCTATTTAATTCGGCTTTTCGAAATTTAATTTCATCTGTTCGAATATTTATATTGGATTAAAATACGCTCTTTAAATTAGAATTTTTTAACAGTAATCCGGCTTCTGAAAACTTAGGTAATTTAAAGGTGTGATGGAATGATAATGTGTTAATTATCTGCGCAATAATGATCATCTTCCGGTTCAAAACCAACCTGAAAGACAGCTTCTTTTTAAATCGGAATAAATTGCCCATATTTGGCAAGTTGAAATTTGATCAAACAGATCGCAGTTTTGAGGTTTGCATTTTCGTTCATTTTATGATGAAAATATATGTAAATATCTTAAAATGAAAGAATTAACCATAATTGTCTTTCTGAATTGGTTGTTTTTTACCTGGAATTAATGAAGTTTGTTTTGTATTATATAATACTCAATTTGAAATTTTAATATTCACTAAAATTTTATTCAATGATTTTGTCACTCGCAGCAGCTGCTGAAATTTCATACCCTGATCTGTTGATGAAGGGTGGATGGTTAATGTATCCCTTATTTTTATTGTCAATCATCTCAATCTATATTTTAGGTGAACGGTTTTTTTATTTGAGAAACCAAAAGGTGGAGGAGCCAGCGTTCTTCGATAAGTTGAAAGAGCTGATCACAGCGGGGAAAATTGATACGGCACTGGCGATGTGTTCGGCCTCAAACAGTTCAGAATCACGCATTCTCATGAAGGGAATCCAAAATCTGGGCAAACCAATCCGTGAAATTAATGATCAGATGGAATCGGAGGGAAAACTTGAGGTTTATAAATATGAAGGGAACATCTACTTCCTGGGGGTCATCGCAGGTGTTGCCCCAATGATGGGATTTATCGGTACGATTTCAGGTGTAATTAAAATCTTTTACAATATTTCGCTTGCCGATAATATTAGTATTTCGTTGATATCCGGAGGATTATATGAAAAATTAATCACTTCAGGCGTTGGCCTAAGTATTGGTATCATCGCCTACGTTTCATACCATTATTTAAATAACAGGGTTAATAAACTGGTTCAAAACTGGGAATTCAGAAGCGTCCGGTTTATTGATATGATCAATAATACTTCGATATGAATTTCAGGAGTGGAAGAAAACATAGTTTTGAGATCTTTTCGAATTCCTTCAGTGATATCATGTTTTTCCTGATGTTGTTCTTTCTGATCGCTTCAACTATGATTACACCGGGAACCATCAAACTGATGCTTCCGCAGGCGAATCAGACACAGTCGATGAACAAGCCACCGAAAGAAATAGCCATTTCAATCACGAAAGATCTGAAATATTACGTTAATAACAAACTGGTGAAATTTACAGAAATTGAATCTGAGTTATTGCGCGAAAAGAAAGAAAACAGTGAAGTTCATGCTATCGTGCGGTGCGACAATGCCATTGCTGTCCAGTCGTTGGTTGATGTTTTGCAACTTGGGAGTAAAGCTGAGGTAAAGATGGTCCTTGCAACAACCCGAAAGGATGCAACAAAATAAGGTTTCAATTTTAATCAACAATGATTCAAGAAGATTTATCAAATAATATAAAGCAAATAACCGGGGTCAACGTTAGGGAATGCTATCAATGCGGAAAATGTACAGCCGGATGCCCGGTTGCCGACCATATGGATATTCGCCCCAGTGTTATGATGCGCATGTTACAATCGGGAGGTGCTGCCGAGGTGGAAGAACTCCTCAGGTCGAATAGTATCTGGCTTTGCTTAACCTGCGAAACCTGCTATTCGCGTTGCCCGATGGAACTTGATATCCCCAAAATCATCGACTATCTGCGTGTCAGGTCCAATGCAGAAGGAAAAGTGAATCGCGAAGCTCATGATATTGTTGCTTTTCATCATGCGTTTCTGAATTCTGTAGAACGAAATGGCCGGTTGCATGAAATCGGCCTGGTTCTTGACTATAAGATTCATTCAGGGAATTTATTTCAGGATGTCATGCTGGCACCTGAGATGTTTGGCAAGGGGAAACTCCATTTATTACCTGAACGCATAAAAGGGAGAAAAGGATTTGCCCGCTTATTTAAGGATCAGTTCAAAAAAAGAAAATCATGAAGTTAGGATTTTATCCGGGATGTTCGTTAACTGGTTCATCGCGTGAATATAATGAGTCACTGCTTGCTATTGCCAAAGAAGCAGGTATTGAGCTGTGCGAAATTAACGACTGGAATTGCTGCGGAGCTACGGCAGCCCACAACCTGAATAAGGAACTTTCGCTGTCGCTTCCTGCCCGCAACCTGGCAATTGCTGAACTCGAAGAGATGGATGAACTGGTCGTTCCATGTGCCGCCTGTTACAATCGCCTTGTGATGACTCAACATGAACTCGACGAAGATTCGACAATCAAGGCTCAAATTGAAATAAAACTGCAAATGCCGCTGAAAAACGGGATCAAAATATTGAATGTATTGCAGTTTCTTGAAAAACATATTGTTCCGCGTCTCGACCAATTGGTGAAAAAACCGTTGGCATTTGATGTGGCCTGCTATTATGGATGTTTGCTGGTTCGTCCGCAAAAAGTAATGAAGAGCGAGCGTTTCGAAGATCCGATGGCAATGGATGCGATCATGCAAAAACTAGGGGCGAAACCGATTGACTGGCCATTTAAAACCGAGTGTTGTGGTGCAGGTTTTAGTGTTTCTAAAACAGAAATTGTTGGTGAACTTTCGGGCAAAATAGTTCGCGATGCTGTTAATCGTGGTGCAAAAGCGATTGTCGTTGCCTGTCCGATGTGCCATTCAAACCTCGATATGCGCCGTCCCGCCATTGATTCTTACCTAAATATGAAAATAGATATTCCTGTGTTGTATATTACTCAAGCGATTGCACTTGCAATGGGGTTAACTCCTCAACAAGCCGGTACCCAGCGGCATTTTGTGCCCGTGAACCTGCCTGTAAATCGTTAAAATTAAGCGAGTATGTCAAAAATTGGTGTTTTTATCTGTCACTGTGGCGAAAATATTAGCGCGACTGTTGATGTGGCCAGGGTCGCTGAAGCTGCCGGAAAATTGGAGGGGGTTGCATTCAGCACCGATTATAAATATATGTGTTCCGATCCGGGACAGACCATCATCAAGCAAACAATAAAGGAACACGGACTGACAGGCGTTGTTGTGGCGGCATGTTCGCCTCGAATGCACGAAGGTACTTTTCGCAAAGCTTGCTCAGAAGCTGGTTTGAATCCATATATGTGTGAAATGTCGAACCTTCGGGAGCATTGTTCGTGGGTCCACGATAAAAGCGAGGCAACAACCCAAAAGGCCATCGACCTTGTCCGGACGCTCGTTGAAAAAGTGAAACTTGATAAGCCGCTTTTCGCGATTAAAGTACCGGTCACAAAAACAGCTTTGGTCATCGGTGGTGGAATTGCCGGGATACAGGCAAGCCTTGATATTGCGAATGCCGGTCATAAGGTTGTTCTGGTGGAAAAAGATCCTTCAATTGGTGGCCATATGTCGCAACTTTCGGAGACTTTCCCAACGCTCGATTGTTCACAGTGTATCCTCACACCTCGAATGGTGGAGGTAGCGCAGCATCCCAATATCACGTTAATGACGTTTGCCGAACTTGAAAAGCTCGAGGGTTCGATTGGAAATTTTAAGGCGACCATCCGGAAGAAAGCAAAAAGTATTGACGAAAGTTTATGCAATGGTTGCGGGCTTTGCACCACCAAATGTCCCACTAAAAAAATTCCAAGCGAATTCAATACTGGTCTGGGATTTCGAACAGCTATTTATGTGCCATTTCCTCAGGCCGTTCCAAATAAGCCAGTCATTGATAAAGACCATTGTCTGTTTTATAAAAACGGGAAATGCAAAATATGTGAAAAAGTTTGTCCGATTGGAGCTATACGTTTCGGTCAGGAAGACGAACTCGTTGAAATACAGGTTGGAGCTGTCGTCATTGCCACTGGTTTTGATGTGATGCAACCTGCAGGATTTCCTGAATACGGCTACGGAAAATACAAAGATGTAATCACCGGATTGCAATTCGAACGACTTGCATCGGCATCGGGACCAACTTTGGGCGAAATCCGGCGACCATCCGATGGAAAAATACCCGAAAAAATTGTATTTGTTGCCTGTGCCGGTTCACGCGATCCTGCTAAGGGAATTCCATATTGTTCGAAAATCTGCTGCATGTACACAGCAAAACACGCCATGCTCTACCAGCACAAAGTTCATGGTGGAAAGTCATTTATCTTTTACATGGATATCAGGGCAGGCGGAAAAAATTATGAAGAATTTGTCAGACGCGCTATTGTTGATGATGAAGTGAATTATATCAGGGGGCGTGTTTCAAAAATATATGAGGAGAACGGTAAACTGATCGTGCGTGGTGTTGACACCTTGCTGAATGCAAAACCTGTCGAAATTGAGGCCGATATGGTTGTTCTGGCGTCGGCCGCAGTGGCCAATCCCGGTGCGGAAGAGTTGGCTCAAAAAATGCATGTTTCGTACGATTCCTACCATTTCTTTTCAGAAGCCCATCCAAAACTAAAACCAGTCGAAACAAATACGGCCGGTATTTTTCTGGCCGGAGCTTGTCAGGCGCCGAAAGATATCCCTGAAACTGTTTCGCAGGCTTCAGGAGCTGCCAGCAAAGTGACGATTTTGTTCTCAAATGATGAACTGAGCCGCGATCCGTTAATTGCGGTTGTAAATCGTAGTCCGGCACCTTTGTTCTCGACCTGTGTTGGTTGCTTTTTGTGTGCATCGGCTTGTCCGTATCAGGCCATTGGAGAAGAGCTGATTACCGATCGAAAAGGCAATGTTATTAAACGGGTTGCCAAAGTGAACCCGGGGTTGTGTCAGGGTTGCGGAACCTGTGTCGCTTTCTGCCGATCGAAATCAATTGATATTCAAGGTTATTCTAATGAACAAATGTGCGCCGAAGTGATTGCCTTGCTTAATAATGAATAGGCCTCTCCCTAGCCCTCTCCTGAGGAGAGGGGATTTAAAGAGACCTGTCTTATGAAATACAATGACCCCACTAATCTCCTCCCATTTGGGGCGGTTGGGAGGGGTTCCAAAAATATAGTTTATGAACGAATTTGAACCAAAAATAATAGCATTTGTCTGTAACTGGTGTACTTACGCGGGTGCTGACCTGACAGGTACCAGCCGGATAAAATATGCGCAAAATGTGAAAATCGTCCGTTTCCCGTGTACAGGACGGATTGACTTTATGCTACTTTTGAAGTCTTTTGGTGAAGGTGCCGATGGAATTATAGTATCTGGCTGTCATCCAAATGATTGTCATTATACGTCTGGCAATTTTCACGCGCGCCGCCGGTGGATCATGTTCAGGGGTTTGCTCGACCTGTTAGGCATCGATATCCGTCGAATCCAATATTCGTGGGTCTCGGCTGCCGAAGGTGCTAAATGGGCCGACATTGTCAATTCAACCGTAAATACCATTCGCGAATTGGGTCCATATACCGATTATGAAAAAGTGGCAGGTTATCTTGAAAAGGAGGCCAAACTATGAATGAACTAATAAAAAGTGCAGCAGCCCTGCTCGAATCGAATGCCGTTCAGGTGGTGATTGGTTATGGAAAAGGTTCGGCAAGCCGCACACGTGCAATTTTTGTTACCAATGTCACCGATTGCGAAAAACTGATTTTTGATAGCCGATGTGTGCAAAATCTGGCAGTTTATCTTACAAAACAGGAAATTAAAAAGCTTGGAAAGCCTGCCATTGTTGCACCAATCCCTGTTTTGAGAAGTATTCTTCAATTGGCTGTTGAAAATCAAATCACCGAAAATGACCTTGTTATTTTGGGAATTACTCCGGAGAGTGAATTGATCAATTTCGAAACTTTCGCAAGTATTGAAACTTTTCTCGCCACCCACCGAATTGCAATTGACGAAAAATACCAGGAAATCATCAGCAAGATAAAAAATATGCCGGTGGCCGAGCGATTTGCCTATTGGGTCAAAGAGCTTGAGCCTTGCTTCAAATGTTATGCTTGCCGTGCTGCCTGTCCACTTTGTTATTGCACCCGTTGTACCGTCGAAGATAATCAGCCTCAATGGATTTCAGTGGCTGCCCATCCGCTCGGTAATCTGGAATGGCACATTATGAGGGCGATGCATCTTGCCGGACGTTGTACCGATTGCGAAGCATGCTACAATGCCTGTCCGATGGCTATTCCAATTAATCTGCTAACGAAAAGTATGTTACAGGATGTGGCTGAGAATTTTGGAAGTTATGGTCCATCACTCGATAAGGAGAATACACTTTCGAGTTTTAAACCCGATGATAAAGAATCTTTTATAAGATAACGATGCAGACAGAAAATTATCTGATCAGAAAATCCTCTCTCGAAAAATTATTTAATAATTTGATCGGGAGCGGAAAAACCGTGTATGCACCAAAGGTAAAAGGAAAGCTTACGCTTTTCGATGAAGTAAACGCATTTGGGGAAATTGCTGAAGATTATATTGTTACATCTAATTCCGCGAAGGAGATTGTTTTTCCGCGTGCCGAAAAGCTGTTTTCTTATCACAAATCAAAAGAGAAGGCCGAAATTACCGATGCAGCGAATAACACATTTCCGGATGTGATTTTATGGGGAACACGGCCATGCGATGCTGCGGCATTTATCCCGTTGACCGACATTTTTAACAGTGATTTAAAAGATATTATCTTTAACAAACGTAAGGATAAGGTCTTGGTTCTTAGTTTTAGTTGCAGCCGAAGTGATGATTATTGCTTTTGTACGTCGGTCAACAGCGGACCTGGAAATATTGCGGGAAGCGATGTTCTATTCACTAAATTGACAACTGGTGACTTCCTGGCTGAAGTAATTACCGAAAAAGGCAAATCATTAGTTGACGAAAATAAGGATCTGTTTGAAGTTAAATCAGAAGAGAGCAAAGAATCGAATCTTGCCGTGGTTGCTTCCAGATTTAATCAGGAAGAGATTCAGGCAAAATTGAAGGATCTTTTCGAAAATCCTGTCTGGGACGACAAGTCGAGGGCTTGTTTAGGATGCGGTTCGTGTTCTTATGTTTGTCCGGTTTGCAGTTGCTTTGATATTCAGGATGAAGCACACGGCAACAAAGGAATTCGATTAAGATGTTGGGATTCATGTGGATATGGTTTATTTACATTGCATACATCCGGCCATAACCCCCGCAATACACAGGGAGGTCGGTGGCGACAACGAATTCTGCATAAATTCTTGTACATGCCAAACAAATCGAAAGTCGCCGGTTGTGTTGGATGCGGGCGTTGCTCCCGTTCCTGCCCGGCAGACATTAATATTTTAGATACTTTAACTTCTTTATAGGAGGATCATTCAAATGAGTAATCAAAACATCTATATTCCCTATCTGATGAGAATCGAAAAAATTACCCGGGAGGCACCTGGCGTAAAGACTTTTCGATTAAAATTTGAAAATGAGGAAGAAGCGGAGGCTTTTAGCTTCAAAGCCGGGCAATTTGGCGAATATTCCATCATGGGCGTGGGCGAATCGACCTTCTGCATTGCATCGTCACCAACCCGTAAAGGGTACATTGAATGCACATTCAGGCAAGCGGGGAAAGTGACATCGGCTTTGTCTTTAGCTGAAGAAGGCGATGTCGTCGGCTTCCGCGGTCCTTATGGAAATACTTTCCCGATTGACGAATGGAAAGGGAAAAATCTTGTGTTCATCGCAGGAGGTATTGCCTTGCCGCCTATGCGTTGCGTGATCTGGAATTGTCTCGATTTGCGTGAAAATTTTAAAGATATTACCATTGTTTATGGTGCTAAATCTGTTAATGATCTGGTTTATAAAGACGAACTTGCTGAATGGCGCAGCCGTCCGGATGTTAAGCTTGTAACCACAGTTGATCCCGGAGGCGAAACGCCCGACTGGAAAGGTGAAATTGGTTTTGTCCCTTCTGTTCTTGAAAAAACGGCCCCTTCGGCTGAAAATACGATTGCCATTGTCTGCGGACCTCCAATCATGATTAAATTTACCTTCCCTGTCCTCGAAAAGTTAGGTTTTACGGAAGAAAATATTTTTACCACACTCGAAAACCGGATGAAATGTGGTTTCGGAAAGTGTGGCCGGTGCAACGTCGGTGAGGTTTTTGTTTGTAAAGACGGACCGGTTTTCAGCTATCAACAATTAAAGCTATTACCTGCTGAGTATTAGGTGATCGGATTATATTTTTTATCAAAAGGCCGTCTCATTCAATTGAAATGGCTTTTTTATTGGTTTTAGCAGAAGAGTTTTATCTTTGCCAGACAAAATTTCAGATGGATATACTTACCGTTATCATTCTTGCGATCGGCCTTTCGATGGATAGTTTTGCTGTTTCAATTGGTTGTGGACTGGCTGAACAGAAAATTTCGTTTCGTCATGCGATGAGAATCTCCTTTTCTTTCGCATTTTTTCAGGGAATTTTGCCTGTTGCCGGATGGTTTATGGGAACCGAAATTAAAAGATATGTCGAAGCCTTCGATCATTGGATTGCTTTTTTTCTTCTCCTTTTTCTGGGTGGTAAAATGATCGCCGAGAGTTTTAAAAAAGATGAAAGCGACAAAATATCGGATATATATTCATGGAGGCATATCATCACCCTTTCAATTGCCACAAGTATTGATGCTTTAGTTGTCGGATTCTCCTATGCTTTGGCTTCCACCCGAAATATCTTTGGTGGTGCACTAATAATTGGAGCTGTTACTTTTTTCTTTGCCATGCTGGGAATCAGGATCGGAAAAGATGTCGGAAGCTCACTCGGGCCTAAAGTTGAACTGATCGGGGGATTTATCCTGATCGGGATTGGGCTTAAGATTTTGATCCAGCACCTGATGATGTAGAAATTTTGGAATTGTCAGGAATCTGATTTAATTTTATCAGATCAAATCCCCTTTCTATGGAACCCATCATTTTAACAGATCCAAATGTTCAGCCAACTGACGAGTTAATTTCATCGATTATTGGAGAAAATACTGTCTATTGGCAGCATATTATCAGCTATTTGCATGAAAATCATTCTGATATCACCGAAGTCTGGCG
>Ga0302296_1001289_pt1 | contig 18335 bp, 14 predicted proteins | sample III_Fen_N3_1_FD_194546 | JGI IMG/M metagenome (GOLD analysis project Ga0302296, IMG submission 194546) | Peat permafrost microbial communities from Stordalen Mire near Abisko, Sweden - III_Fen_N3_1 | ecosystem: Environmental > Terrestrial > Soil > Wetlands > Permafrost | place: Sweden: Abisko...
AATAGAACCAAAAATAATCTTGTTGACTAAAAACAATAAGTATCGTATAAATAAGAAAAACAATCATCAAAAAAGGAGAGCAAACAAGATGACTAAAGTTATTGAACCAAAAAGTAGAAAAGAGGCTATTTCAAGTCGCAAATACGAAGATTTGATTAGCTACATCTCCAGAGACAGTGTCGATTATGCCGAAGCTATTGCTTTTATCAAAGAAGCCGGAAAACCAGGTCTCTTGGAAAAAATAAAAGATCAGCTGAAACTAAAAGCTGAAGATTTATTAAAAGAAAAATCACCTAGAGAAAAGCTAGAAATTGCAAAAAAAATAAACTCTAATTTTCTCTGGAATATTATTCTGCAAGATAAAGATGTTGTCGATTATGTCCTAAGTCTGGATGTACTGAGCGCAATACAGCTTGCAGAAAAAGTTGAACATATTAAATTTTGGGAATTAATTCAAAAAAATCCCAAAATAGCAAAATGTTTAAGATAAGTTGTGCTTCGCAAACTCTAGTAGTTTGCGAAGCATTTTTAATTACTATGAAATTTTTTGTGAACATCTCGAAGTTGCTTGTCTGTAACATGCGTGTATATCTGAGTTGTGGCTATATTGGCATGACCAAGCATCATCTGAACAGAACGAATATCTGCACCATTTGAAAGCAAATCCGTTGCAAACGAGTGACGAATAACGTGAGGGGTAACTTTTTTAGAAATTCCTGCCTTTATTGCATAATACTTCACTATTCTCTCTATAGAGCGAGGAGTTAAACGATTACCCTTACCAATATTTCTTGAATACTGAATAAACATTGGTTCATCTAAATCTTTTCTATTTTTCAAATACTCTCTTATAGCATCTTTAGCACTATCAGAAAGAAATACTACTCTGACTTTTTCTCCCTTACCGCGAATAGAGAATTCATCTTTTGATAAGTCTAAATCTCTATTTAAAGAGCAAAGTTCTGAAAGACGAAGGCCTGTAGAGAAGAATAGTTCTAAAATAGCCTTATCTCTCATGATTTTAAGAGTGTCGTCTTTTTTACCAGCAACATTTTCAACAAGAGGAGCTTTCAAAAGTCTGTTTAATTCTTCTCCCGAAATCAAATCAAGTGAACGTTCTTTTATCTTTGCCAAATCTATTCTATCAGGAGGAAGGGAAGTAATAGAGCGCTTCATCATATACTTAAGAAACGAACGTATGGCAATCAAATGATAGTTCTGAGTATTTTTTTTAAGAGTTCCTGATTGCTGTCCGCGAACCTTAACGCCAGGCTGGCGATTTAAAAAAAGTCTAAATTCACGAATCTTATCATCTGTAATTTCACTTGGATTATTGATTTTAGCAAACTCAAAAAAGCGACTTATGTAGTGGTCATAATTATTCACAGTTTTTAGGCTGTTTCCTTTCTCAATTTCTACATGTTCAAGGAATTCTCTTTTAAGTTGGTCTAGTTGTGAAGCCATGATATATAGTATATCATTTTATTTTCTTAATGTCGCAAAATAAAAGATATCTGTTGTAGAAAACAGATATCTCGACAATGCGCCATATTCAATTTTTCTCAATAAAAGAGGTTTTGGGAAGATCCAAAAACCAATGAACCACAATGTAACTTAACAAAAGAAAAGCCATTCCGATCAAATTCTGAAAATGTTCGGAATCAATTAATTGCTGTATTTCCATTTTGATATTTTTTCTCGTTGTAATTTTACCATACTTCTTGTGTAAAATAGAAGTATTTGGCGCTATTAATAACTCCTTGCATTTCTCTACAATTTGTGCTAATATGTGTCAATCATGTTAACAACAAAGAAAAAGCAAAATATTATAAAGAAAAATCAGCTTCATGATAAGGACACAGGTAGCCCTGAGGTTCAGATTGCTGTTTTGAGTAAAAGAATCGATGAACTAGCAGATCATCTTAAAATACACAAAAAAGACAACCATTCACGCCGCGGATTAATAAAAATGGTGGCAGACCGCAGAACACACCTAAAATACCTAGAAAAAACAGACAAGTCACGTCACGAAAAAGAAGTTAAAAAAATAAAAGCTTAACAAAAATCTCTGACTTCGGTCAGAGATTTTTGTTATGGTATAATGAACTATATATTTGGAAGCTTCACAAATAGATCTTTTCAAAGTCCACGGATATTTTCTTGCTAGAAAATTCCTCGTGCTCGGCTCGACAGCCTCCCAGGGGACTTTTTAAAGACTATTTTGTTTCGTTTCTAAATGGTCGAGATTTTAATAAATAATTTTAAATAAAAAAAATATGAGTATAATAAAACACAAAGAGCAAAGAGTTGGTATTTTTATAGACACATCAAATCTATACCACTCAGCTAAGAATTTATATAAGAGGAAAGTAAACTTTGGAGCAGTTTTAAAAGATGCAGTAGCAGGACGTAAGCTTGTCCGTGCAATAGCATATCTAGTAACAGCAGAAGGAGGAGAAGAACAAGGATTTTTTGATGCACTGAACAAACTAGGAATCGAAACAAAAATAAAAGATTTACAAGTTTTCGCCGGTGGTGCAAAAAAAGGAGACTGGGATATCGGAATGGCAGTTGATGCGATGAAGATGGCTTCACGTCTCGACGCCGTCGTCCTAGTAACAGGGGATGGGGACTTCGTACCACTAGTAGAATACATGCAGACAATGACACAGGTAGAAGTAATATCTTTTGGAAAGTCAGCAAGCATGAGACTAAAAGAACAAGCCGATGACTTCCTAGATCTTTCAGCAAACCCAAGGAAGTATCTTATATATTAAGAAATAAAAATTTAAAAATGTCCGTTAAGAGCGGCACGTTAGTATGAAGACAAATAATAAGTTATTAATTCTTGGAATGTTTTTTCTACTATTACCTCGGATTTATTATCACTTTGTTTCTAAAGAAGGTGGTATCATTTCACTCCTTGCAATTGCTTTCGCAGGAATAGGAGCAATACTTATACTTTTCTCTTTTGCGAAAAAGAATAATTATAAGTTTAACGAAATAAAAGATAATAAAGTTTTCGAAATAATGACCATTTACAAGTCACCATGGGAAACCAGGGTAGGGATAAGTTTCAAAAACAAAGAAAGTCAGTATACAATTTCACCAATTCCGGATGAATTATGGGAGACTTCTTGTGGAGAAAAATATTGCAAAAGAAAAAATAAAATTGTAAAAATTAATTAAAAAATGTCCGTTAAGAGCGGCACGTTAGTATGAAGACAAATAAAAAGGGTTTTATTTGGAGTGTTGTATTATTTGTAATTTCAACAATCTTGATTCTCCAGCTTGGAATTTTGGAATCACCAAAAAAGGCACCACAAGAATTTCTTCTTCTATTTTTATCGTTACAGGCTTTTTCTGTAATACTACTCATTGTAAATCCATTCAAAAAACCGAAACCTAATTACGATTGCTCTGAAATGGAAGAAAAAACTTTTTTCAAAGTTTTAGAACCTGGACCTATCTTTTTAACAGACAATCCAGAAACATCTGGATTCATGATCATAAAAGTTGAAGGCTTTGGTACAACGGTAATGCGCTTTCCAAAAGACATTCAACTTTGGCAAGAAGGAAGGTTTCCGGAAAAAGGAGAGAGATACATAAAAGTGGGAAAACTATTTATAAGAGTATTCCAATAATTTCTCTCAGAAAATATTGCGAAGTTCAAATCAGTTTACTGATTTGAACTTCTTTTTTTATTTAAATTAAATTTTTAATTTTTATTGATTAAATATTTTTTATGTGACAGAATAAATTGAAACTAAATCTAACAACTATGAAAAATAAATTTTTACTGTTGCTCGGAACAATGATAGTTATTTTTTCAATCTGGTCGCTGTTTGAATACAAAAATATGGAAGCAAGGATGAAAGGATTCAAGGCCTACGATGATTTATCTTGGATATTATTATTTATAGGGGTAGCCATACTAATGTATTTCATCTTATCAAACAGAAAAACTAATAAAAATCTCTCTTTGTAAAAAGGAGAGATTTTTGCTATGCTTGAGACATTAATAGGTAAGCCATGCTAATCTCCGGACAATTAGAGTTGAAGCCATAAATAGGTATCTCGGTTTCAAAACTAGAGTCTGGGGACTAGCTCAAAATATTATGCAAAGTAAAGAATATGAAGTAGAGATAGGTGGTAAGAAAATTATCGCCATGTTTTCTGATTTAGCAGACCAAGCAAATGGTTCTGTGATATTAAAAAGTGAGGGAACTGTCGTCATGGCAACAGCTGTCATATCAAAAGATGGAAGTAAAAATCTTGGATTCTTTAACCTAACAGTTGAGTATTTAGAAAAGTTTTATGCAGCAGGAAAAATCCTAGGTGGTCAATACAACAAGAGAGAAGGCCGTCCTAGTGATCAAGCTATCCTTGCAGCTCGTATGATAGATCGTACTATACGTCCACTTTTCGACCACTATATAAAGAATGCAGTTCAGGTTATTGTCACAGTTATTGCAGTTGGAAAAACTGATCCAAAAACTCTCGGCATCAACGCTGTTTCAATCGCACTTCACATGTCGAACATTCCTTGGAACGGACCTATCGGGGCGGTTCAAATAAGCAAAACAAAAGAAGACCAAACACTAAAAGTAAACAACTATATTCCAGGCTCAGATGAGTCTGTGTATGCTCTTGATTTACTAGTTTGTGGAAAAGACAAAACTATCAACATGATAGAGGCTATGTCATACGAAGTAACCGAAGAAGAAATGGGTCAATGTTTTGATTTAGCTTCAGTAGAGATTTCAAAGTGGGAAGACTTCCAGAAAAAACTTTCTGCAGAATTTGGAAAAGAAAAAATGATATTCACAAAAATAGAAGTTGAAAAAGATGTGATAGCTCTCTTTGATGAAAAAGTTCGACCAATGCTTGAAGAAAAACTATTTAGCAAAGAAAGTAAAAAAGTTACACATGAAGCAGAAACAATCTGGAATGATATATTAAAAGAAAAATATCCAGATGAAAACGATGAAGCGATCAAGAGTGCAGCCGAAGATTATATTCATCATTATTTAGATGGTGCGTTTCACAAGATGGCATTACTACAGGGAATACGAGCAGATGGAAGAGCCGTGGATGAAATCCGAAAACTTTATGCAAAAGCTGGAGGCATATCAGATGTGTTACACGGTTCTGGAATCTTTTATCGAGGCGAAACACACGTTTTGTCTGTGTTAGCACTAGGTGGACCAGAAGATATGCAAACAATCGAGGGAATGGAATCACAATCCAAGAAACGTTTCATGCATCATTATAATTTTCCTCCATACTCTGGTGGTGAAACAGGACGTGTTGGTGGAATAAACAGAAGAGAAATGGGTCATGGATTTTTAGCAGAGAAAGCTCTTACTCCAGTTATTCCAGAAAAAATAAATTTCCCATATACTATTCGTGTAGTCTCTGAATCAACAGCTTCAAACGGTTCAACATCTCAAGCTTCAATCTGTGCAATGACTATAGCTCTCATGGACGGAGGAGTGCCAATCAAAACTCCAGTTGCTGGTATCTCTGTCGGGCTTATGTCTGATGAGAAGGACGAAAGTAAATATGTTTTACTTTCAGATATTCAAGGACCCGAAGATCACTACGGGGACATGGACTTCAAAGTTGCTGGAACAAAAGATGGTATCACTGCAATCCAACTAGATGTAAAGGTTTCTGGTGTACAGTTGCACGTTTTGAAGGAAGCACTTGTTCGTGCAAAAAAAGCCCGATTACAAATCCTTGAAACAATCATATCTGAGATAGCAAAACCACGTAAAGAAATTTCTCCAAATGCTCCAAAAATATTAACTGTTAAAATCAAGAAGGATCAGATAGGTATGGTTATTGGGCCAGGAGGAAAAAACATAAATGCTATCCGAGAAAAAACAGGGACAGAAATAACTATTGAGGAAGATGGAACAGTCTTTGTTACTGGTAAAAACGGAGGAGCAGAAGAAGCTGTAAAGATCATCGAAGAGATGACTCACGAATATAAGGTAGGAGACGAGGCCGAAGGTGTAGTCGTTAAGCTTATGGAGTTCGGAGCTTTCGTAAAAATCGGTTCTGACACAGAAGGACTTGTCCACGTTTCTGAGATAGCCCCATTCCGAGTTGAGAAAGTTTCTGATATCATTAAGGAAGGAGACAGAGTGCCTGTGAAAATAATTAAAGTTGATGAAAGAGGAAGACTAAACTTTTCTATCAAAGAAGCTAACAAAGATTTTTTCAAACCTAAAGCATAAAAATCTTTAGAACAAAAATGGAAGAAAATAAAACACAAATAAATAATCAAGGAAAATTAAAGACAGTAAAAACTTACATGTCAGATATGGCAGATACTGTCCGAGCAAATGAAATATCTGTAATCAAAGTTGCACTCGCAGAACAAAACAAACATGAGAGAGAAGACCTATACAGACAGGCAGAAGGAACTCCCACAAAAAAAATTTTCTTTGTTATCGGTGGATTGATTTTAATAGCAGCTGGAGTTTACGGTTCGTATTATTTTGTTAAACAAAAAAAAGTTAACAACGCACCAGAAATAATCGCAAGAGAAGGAGCAATAATTTCTTATGATGAAATTTATTCTCTAACACTGAAAAACGGAGACGACTTAGTGAGTAAAATAAATTCTGCAAAAAAAGAATCTAGTAACACAGGAATTAAAAATGGATTCATAAAATATTTTTCTTTAGATAAAGATACAAATGGCATAAAAGAAAAATTCGGTGTTAAAGAACTTTTCTCTAAATTTTATTTTACAGCTCCTCCATCATTAGTAAGATCTCTAGCGGATTCTTACATGGTAGGAACTTATACAAAGAAATTATCTGGAAGTGTAGAAGAAAAAGATGGTCAGCCAAAACTTTTTATAATTCTGCAATCTAAAGATTATGAGTTCACTTATGCGGGGATGTTAGAATGGGAAAAAACGATTTCAAGTGACATGTTCAATCTATTTGAATTCGATACATCAGAAAATAAACTTGAAATGAGTAATAGAAAATGGAAAGATATAATCATGAGTAATAAAGACGCAAGGGTGCTGTTCAACGAGAAAGACAGACCAATTCTTTATTATATATTTGCAGACAAAAATAATATCATTATTGCAGATAGTGTGGACACAATCAAAGAAATTATTTCTAGACTCTTAATTAAAAATATCAAACCTCTATAGATTGCCATTTATTAGATTAATGTTAAAATTAAAACATGGAAAAATACAAAGCAAAACTTGAAGAAGAAAAGAAATTATTAGAAGAAGAATTATCTTCTATGGGCAAGTTCGATAAAGAAACCAGTGATTGGGAGGCTGCTCCAGAAAGTGAGGTAAAAGCTCAAGATGTCGAAGATGAAGCTGATATGGCAGAAAGAGCTTCCGATTACGAAGAAAGATCAAGTGCTCTTAATGTTTTAGAAATAAGGCTCAATGACATTAAGCTTGCTTTATCAAAAATAGAAACCGGTGAGTATGGAACTTGTGAGATTTGTAAAAATAAAATAGAAGAAGAAAGACTTGAGGTAAATCCAAGCTCCCGTACATGTGAATCTTGTATGGAAAAAGTTAGTTAAGTTTTAAACCCCTAAAATTATTTATAATTTTAGGGGTTTAAATTTTTTATGTCATTTTCAAGAATATATTCAGCCCAAACACACCTTTTAAAAGGAAAGATCGTCACAGTCGAAGTAGACATTACAAAGAAAACTTTGCACTCTTTTACTCTGGTGGGTCTTCCAGACAAAGCAGTTGATGAATCAAAAGACCGCATGAGTTCTGCTCTAAAAAATTCGGGATACAACTCACCTAAAAATCAAAACCAAAAGATAGTTATATCTCTTTCCCCGGCAGACATTAAAAAAGAAGGACCATATTTTGATTTGGCTATTGCTCTAGCATATCTACTTTCTGCAGAGGAAATTAATTTTGATGGTGAGGGAAGAATATTTCTTGGAGAATTATCTCTAAATGGAGAGCTAAGACCCATAAAGGGAGCTCTTCCTCTAACAGAAGTTGCGAAGAAGCTTGGATATAAAGAAATATTTTTACCAATAGATAATGCAAAGGAGGCAGCCTTAGTAGATGGAATAACTATATATGGAGCTAAAAATCTAACAGAAGTTATTGATCATATTTATATAACAAAGAAACCTGCCCGACTAAATCATTCAGGCGGGGATAAGGATGGAAATTTACTAGAAAAAGAAAGGCCTAAAATATCTCCATTTCCGAAGACAGAAATAACTCATAATGAAAAAATAAATAATATAGACTTTTCAGATATTAAAGGACAAGAAGGAGCAAAGAGAGGATTAGAAATAGCCGCCTCAGGAGGGCACAATATAGCGATGTCAGGACCTCCTGGCACAGGAAAGACGATGCTTGCTCGTGTATTTTCAAATATACTTCCTGATTTAGAAAAAGAAGAATGTTTAGAAATAACAGGTATACACTCAGTGGTTGGATTGCTCGAAGATACAATAATTACAGATCCTCCCTTTAGGGCACCTCACCATACGGCCAGTTATGTATCAATGATTGGTGGCGGGGCAAACCCAAAACCAGGAGAAGTAACCCTTGCTCACCGAGGAGTATTATTTTTAGATGAGTTTCCAGAGTTTGAAAAAAGAGTTTTGGAATCACTTCGCCAACCACTCGAAGATAATATTGTTTCAATATCAAGAGCTAGGGGTTCAGCAATTTTTCCATCAAACTTTATATTAGTTGCGGCAATGAATCCATGCCCATGTGGAAACAAGGGAAACAAACAAAAAGAATGTATCTGTAAACAAATGGACTTAGATAGATACAAAAGAAAACTTTCAGGACCAATAATGGACCGTATTGATATATGGGTAAACGTTCAAAATGTTGATTATGATAAGCTTTCTTCAAATATCCAAGAGGGAGAAAAAACTGCAACAATAAAAGAACGAGTAAAAAATGCTCGAGAAGCTCAAATAAAAAGATTTAAAAACTCTCCAAGAAAAATAAATACAAACAGCGAGATGAATGTGAAAGAGTTAAACATTTATGCACCTCTCGATGAAGAAACAAAAAAGATTCTAAACCAAAGTGCTGAACGCCTCCAGCTTTCTGCCCGTGCTTACCACCGTACCATCAAGCTCGCCCGCACTATTGCTGACCTAGAGGGAACGGAAAACATAAAAACTTCTCACATATTAGAAGCATTGCAATATAGACCGAGAGAAAATTTGTAATTACCAATTAATAATTACGAATTAGGAATTGAAATACAACACAACCCCGAGCTTTGCTCGGGGCTGTGTTTAAATTCTTAATTCCAATTTTGATTCAGTAGAATCACCTACTGGGTTAATTATTTTAGAATCTTGGTCTGATTGTTGAACCATTAGACTTCTCTATTTGGAAGTGTAGGTGAGGGCCTGTGGAGTGTCCAGTGTTTCCACTTGCTCCAATCTTTTCACCTTTTGAAACTTGTTCACCAACTTCAATATTTACTCTTGAAAGATGGGCATATCTTGTAAATGTTCCATTTGAATGTTGTATAACAATATAATTACCATATCTACCCCCACAACTAATTCGTCCTTCTACACAATAGCTCACTGTTTCAACAACCGTTCCATCAGCAGCAGCTACAACTCTTGTTCCACGAGGAGCACCAATATCTATACCATAATGGAATCCTCCTCTTCTTGAACCATAAGGAGAAGTTACGCGACCAGACGCTGGCCAAGTATAATATCCAGATGAAACAGTAACACTGCTAGAACTTCCATCACTAGAAGATGTTCCTTTCTTTGCTGTTGAAGGTTTTTGAACAACAGCTTTTATAACCCCGTTTGGAACATACAAAACATCTCCAAATTTTAACTGATCAGAGCTATCTACTCCATTGAAAACCTTAATATCATCAACTTCAGCATCATATTTGAGGGCTATTTTTTCAATCGTGTCACCCTTCTTTATTATATGCTTAACACCAGTAACAGGTAAAATATTGAGTTTTTTACCAATACTAATACTATTACCAGTAATATTATTTTCCCATTTAATGGTGTTTACTGAAATATCAAATTGCATAGCTATTTCGGACAACGTATCTCCTTCCTGTACTATATATGTGGTCATTTCACCAGAAGAAACACTTTCAAGACCAACACCTACAGACAAGGAATCAGGGGAGATAACTCCACCCTCCACTATATTCATATCTGAATTATTTTGTACGTTCTTTGTATCTGGATCAATAGAGGAAGTACCAAGCACTGTCATATTCTGAGAATTTGAAGAATTATTTGTTCCGTAATCATTTGAATTTCCTCCATCTGAATTTTCATCGGCTTGAGCATTTGAGCCTATAACACTAGCAACTAAGTCATTAATACCACTTAAAAAGCTAGCATCTGCCTGTGTAGGAGTGCCAGCTATTATAGAGATCAGAGCAAAAATAGAACAAGCCTTCATAATATAAGACTTGGAAAATAACGATATTTTCATCTTGTGATTAGTTTGCTTTGGCAAGCTGTCACTAGAATCTTTTGAGTTTTGTTTTATAAGCCTAATTTATTAACTATAGTATATCACCCCAAACTTTGGACTACAGTACGACCGCAAATGCGTGAGCTGTAATGATAAGCGAGACACTATAATTGTTACAATCGTTCGGAGTAGCTTGAAAAATAAAGCTTTTACAGAGTATTTCAGCATGAGAGACCCCCTTTTAGAGGTCCTATGTATAAGGGTAGCCCATAGGATACATCTAGTCAATGGGGTTATACACATAGAGGAAAATTGGTGTAATATTGGCCTTATTTATATATATTTATTAGGTTTTTGACATAAAAGTATTATATGTTGTATAATAAGAAGCATGAAAACCAACGAATCTAATATGAAGTCTTTGGGTAAAGGAGATTTGCAAGGACTGGGAAAAATATTAGATCATCTCAAGGAAAATATAGAAGGAGTAGACGAAAGACAAGAAGCTGAAATAATAAAAAATAGCGAAAAAGTTAAACTTCCAAAACTAAAAAACAAAATCAAGGAACCATACACACCATCCCAGAATTATGAAGACCGCCGAAAAAAGAAAGAGTTTGAACAGTCTAAAAATATTAATAATAGAATCAAGGGACTAATAACTGCAACATATAATCATATGGAACACAAAAACGATAGGGTTACTAGAGAATCAGGGGAAATAAAAAAAACAAGAGAAATTAATAAATCGAGAGAGAAAGTGACGACCATGAGCCAAATCGTGGAATTGTTTAAAAATAATAAGATTGATGAGGTCATAGTCGCCAGCGAAAAAACAAATATTCCTGGAAAAAAAGAAACAGTCCAAGGCTTAAAACCAGATTTAGATGCATATATGGCTCTATATCTTTTAAACGAGTACAACAAAAAGCCACTAAACGAGGTCTATAATGAAAATTCAAAAACGACTGTTAAAAAAAAGAACGGTGAAGAAATAAATGGTGGTAAAAAAGAACTTTTAGATCAAATAAAAACATATGGGGAAGAGGAAAAAGATGAGACTTCTAGTAAGTTGATAGTTTATGTAGATACAGGAGGGGAGTGGCTCAAGATTAAAAAAGATGGAGTTGTATCAACAGTCTATATAGACCATCACGGTCACGGAACAAAGCAGGCAACATCAGGAACCAAAATGATGCTTGAAATAATGAGAAAGGCAGACATGTTAAAGGAACTTCCTCCTTGGATGACCAAGCTCATAAACTTCACCAACGATATAGACAACCTTTCTTATATTGGTAAAAAGGACCGCAACAAGCAAAGAACTTTTAATGAAAGCTACCTTAGAAATGAGTGGCCAAATTCTTTATATGCTCTAGCTGAAAAACAAATACCTTTTGAAACTTTAATTGAAATGTTTAAATCAGGACTAATTAAAGACCCCACAAAACCTTTCACAGAAAAAGAACTAGCCGGAGATATCGGTAACTTTATGGTGGGAGAAATTTCAATCAGAGATTTATGTAAACAAAAAATGGCAGAAGTTTCAGATTGTCTTGAAAATGGAATTAGTAAGGCTATCAAGCAAAACAAGACTATTGATATTAAGCTTGAAACAACAGAGCTCGGTAAAATAATATATCATAATTTCTTTAAAGAAAAAGGTATAAAAAACACAATACCAAATCACCTGGCTATGAAGGCCACCATCGCAAAAGGATATGATTCTTTTGTATCATGGAGTAAAAAAAATAATGAATTTTATATAAATGCAATCGATTCAAAAAGTTTAGTTGATATTGCTAAAAGACTAAACGAAAAATTTCCTGGTTGTGCAAATGAAATCCGAGGTAAATTTATTTTTGGAAAAATAAACGAGATGACAGAGGAAGAATTTTTAGAAATTGTTGGATTAAAAACTATAAACAATGAAGAAAAAGAAAAGAGAGAGGCTCTATTAAAACAAAAAGAAATTGAACAAAAAAGGGAAGATTTATACACACGAATAGAAGAATATAGAAAAAATTTAAAAACTTACAATGAAGAAAAAGTAAGACTAAACACACGACTTGAAAAATTAAATGTTATTCTAGAAGTTTCCAAAAGAAAAGACGAAGAAGAGTATTTAAATACTCTTGAAAAAGAAACGAAGGCCGAGGAAAAAGAAAAACAAATAAAAGAAAAGTTTGCTGAGATAGAGTCAATGATGGACGGAAAACAACCTGTTCCAGAAGTAAAGGGAGAAGAAACAAAAGATCAAGGAAGTACTGTTTCATTAGAAAATGGAGTTAAAACATATTCATTAAAATTTATAAAGGACAAAATAAATGGACTACTCTTGGGTGTTAAAGAAATAAGTGAAATCAAATCTCTAGAAATTACAGGTAGCGGAGATCAAATAAAAATAGAAACAGCTATTGTAAGTTATGGCTTTAATATAAAGGTTCAACTACTTCTCGAAAACAGTGGAGATAGTATAGAGGTAAAAGATTATACTGTTGATGCTAAATGGCCAGCCAAAGGTAAAGCTGAAAAAGCTCTAGCCCCACACATAGACAAAATATCTCAAATGTTGAAATCATACATTGAAAAAGAAGAGGGCATTGAAATAGAAAAAATTTGGATTGAAGAAGGGGTTTTAAGATCTAAGGCAAAAAATGAAAAAACTCCAGAACTAGACAACACAGAAGAAGAAATAAAGTTTGAAGAAGATACAGCAACAGAAAAGAACTCTTCTAAAAAAGAAGGAGAGATAGAAGTAGCAGGAGATAATCAAGAAGTTATTGTTTTGGATGAGCTAAAACAAATAAAAATAGAAGAAATAATAAATGAAAATGTTACACCTCTAGAAAAAGAAGAGCTTCAAAAAGAATTTCCAGGACAAAACATTGAGGAAATTATTGAAAATCAAGTCGTGGAACAAATGAACGACAAAACAGTAGAAACCGCGGAAGAAAGAGAAGAAGATAACTTACTAAAAAAATTAGGGAGAAAAATAAAAAATAATTTTTTAGTAATACTTATCTCAGCTAGCACCTTTCAAGCATCTTCATTTACAAAAACATCAGAATCCGATGTTCTTTCCTTTAATAACACCAAGATAGAAAACCTAAGTGACTGGGAGAAAGTTAAACTCCACGAAGATGAAATAAATAAAATGGAAAATATTTCCATAATAACAAAAGCTCACGAAAACTCTGATGATAAATTTATAATAATTGACAAACAAAACGGTAAGGCTCATAGGTATCAAGGAGACAGTCTTATTAAATCCTATAATGTGTGCCTAGGTGATTCAATTGGTGACGAACAGACAGTTTTAAAATCAATATATAAAAAAGTAATAATAGATCGTGGTGATGAATACTATGCATTACCCGTTCCTATGGATGAAGCTACTTATGTAGAAAACGGCGAACGTTACCTAAAAGACGGGTACGAAGCGTTTACTGAATGGGGTGATGGTAACATGAAAACAGGAGCTGGTATATACAAAATATCAAACAAGGGACCATTTCTAGATGATTTTGGACTTTTCTTAAAGAACGAAAGAGGTGTCCAAGTAGCAACATCATTACATGTAAATAGTCATCTAAAATCATACGCACCTGATTTTAGATTTACAAACGGATGTGTTGGTTTTAGCAAAGAGGATCTTTTGGAAATATATAAAACAATGTCTATCGATGAAAATGTATATATTTTATCTGATAATCCAAAAAATAAATATCAAATGGTTGACGGTAAATTAAGATTTTTATCAAACCAACAAAACGTAAACAGGACCATCAGACCATATGAATCAAGACCAATAACGATAGAAGCAAAAAAATCTACAGAAACAGCAAGTATTTTACTAAAAACAATATCAGAAAACAAAGAAAAATTGATGAAATTATACCCAACAGTATCAAACGATGTGTATAATGAATTAGCAAAAATTACTTACGGAATTTTAGGACAAGAAAGTTCGTTTGGAACATACGGGGGTGCAAGAGGACAGTTTGGTAGAATAAAAGATATTGGGGCATCTATCGCAGGTCTTAATCCTAGTGTTGGTCCATGCCAAGTTAGATTAGAAAACGTAGATCCAAAAATACAAAAGGCGTTTAATATAAATAAAAATGATGATTTATTTGAAACAAAAACAAATGCAATAGCAGCAATGTCAGTATTATTAGATAATTATCTTTATGTTACAAACAACAACAAGGATGATAATTATAAAGAGCTTGTTGTATTAAAATACAATGCAGCACTAGAGGCCAAAAGAGTAATAAAAGAAAACAAAAAATTAGAACAACTGGGACCAAAAGCAAAAAGTTACATAAAAAAGGTCTTAAATTATGCAAAATTAGCAAATGTTTATGAAACCAATGTAAACGAAAATTACTTCAATCCAAGTTGGAATTACACTTCACCAAATGAATTAGTCGCCAATAATAATCAATAAATAATAATCTTGAAGTCGACAACAATTTATTAGCATCAAATTAATAATTAATTTTTAAAATATATGGAAAAAGGAACAGTGCCAACAAGTGAGACAACAGCAAAGATAGAAGGTGCTATTGAGGAAACCAATGCAGCAGTAGTTATAAATGAAGCAGCTGGAAATGATCTAGCAGAAGAAAAAAAGGCAATTATAGAGATGGGAAAGGCAAGCGGCTTAACAGAAGACGAAATAGAAAAACTAATACAAGAAGGTACTCCTTTAAATGCTAGCACCGGGGGCACAGCAGAAAAGAAAGATGACATCATCACCGTTGAGGCAGAAGAAATAAAAGGACCAATTACAAGCAATGCGGAAAACATCGCAGCAGGAGAAAGTATCTCACCATTTATAGAACCAGAAAACAAAGGATTCTTCAACAAGATGTCCACTGGTGGTAAAAAGATAATGTCTATGGCATATGAAGGAATATACAAAATCCCAGTTGTAAACAGAGCTGTAGCAAAAATGGAAATTGCCTACAATCAATTTTGGATAGACAAAAAAGAAGAAAAGTCAGTCGAATTAAAAGGAAAAATGGACGGACTAGACATACAGAGTAAAACATTTGGTGAATCAAAACAAGAAATTATTTCTGTGATGGAAGACTTGAAAAAGGAAGGAAATCCCGGTGCAGCATCTCTTCAATTAAAAATAAAAGAAATAGAGAGAGAAGAAGCTAAAATAGCCAACAAAAAAAACACAATACAAAGTAAAATAGAATTGAGAGAAAATAAAATAAAAATATTTACAAACAAGAGAGATCAGGTTGCAGATAAACTTATAGGTAAATATGAGAAAAAACTATCTCCACTAGAAGGAAAGCTGGAAAACCTCCAGGTATATAAAGACAAACTAGATCTTTTTGTTGTTTCGACTGAAGCAAAGCACGAAGAACAAACAGCGAAGTTAAATATAATAAAAGAAAGAAAACAAATTCTTGAGCAAAAATTTATGTCTCTTGGTCAATCTGACAGACAAATAAGAAGAGATAAAACCATAAAGTTCTTAGAGGAACAAATCGAAACAGGACATCAAAAAATTGAAGTTGAAAAGAAGATTATGAATGCAAAAAATGAAGAGATGAATAAGAAAATCGCAAAGGCCGATGCAAAAGCAATGCCATACAGAGACATGAAAGATGAGTTCATAAGAGTTAAAGATAGAAGACCAATCAAAATAGATCTAAAAGAAAGGGAGAAAATTGTAGAAAACAAAACAACAGAATCGACTACATCACACACAAGAACAGAAGCGAGGGAAGAGACAAAAGCAGAACAAACAACAGCTCATACAAGAGAGCCAAGTAGTGCAACAGCAGCATTCGAAAACATGCCAGCAGTATCTCAACATATTTTAAGTATCAACGAATATTTAAAGAGAAACAATGCGAGCGAACTTCAAATCAACCAACATGAATTCTTGCGCGCAACAAAACTAACCGAGGGCTTACATGTAACACAGAAAAAGTTCAAAGAAATTATTGCTATATACTATAAAAACAAGAAAATCCCTGAAAGTAAATATTTAGGATTATTAAATAATATTAAATAAATAATATATGACAACAAATCAAAATATAAATGATGAGGAAATCTTGGATGAGGAAATGGATAACCTTGTAAAAGAAGTAGAGACAATCAATAAAGAAATAGATGAAACCTCAAAAGAAACTTCTTCAGAAATGAAAGGAATAGAAGAAGACATAAATAAAACCATAAAAGGAATCAACGAAGACATAGCTGTTTTAGAAAAAAACGAAGAAAAGTCTGAAACAGAAATGGAGGAATTGATGCTGGAAGAGGCTGAAGATTTAGCAAAAGACGATACCAAAGACGAAGAAAATTAAAAATGCTACAATAGGATTATGTCCTATATTGATACATTAAATGATAAACAAAAAGAGGCAGTCCTTTATACGGATGGGCCTCTTTTGATTGTAGCTGGTGCGGGGGCGGGAAAAACAAAAACAATTACACACAGAATAATACACTTGATACACGAGGGAATAAATCCTTCATCCATATTAGCTGTAACTTTTACAAACAAAGCCGCCAAAGAGATGAGAGAAAGAGTGATGAGTCTTCTCGAGGAGAGAGTTCACGGAATCACCATGCCAATGCACGGAAGCGGAGTTCCGTTTGTCTCGACATTTCACTCTCTTGGAGTTCATATTATAAAAGAAAATGCTCATCTTATCGGGTTAACAAAACACTTTGCTATTATTGATGAAAGTGATGCTATCTCTATAATCAAAGATATAATGCGTGAGCACGATATAGACCCAAAACAAACAGAGCCAAGAAAAATAAAAAGTATAATTTCAAAATCAAAAGGGGATTTTGTAACGCTTGAAAGTTTTAGGGCAAATGTCAAAAGTAGCTTTCAGAGTATTGTAGCTCTAGTCTGGGGAGGTTACGAAGCAAGACTTAAAAAAGAAAAGGGTCTAGATTTTGATGATTTACTTTTAGAGTCAGTTCTAATCTTAAGAAAAAATCCCCTAGTTAAAAATAAATATCAAGAGAGGTGGAGATATGTTCACATAGATGAGTATCAGGATACTAATGAGGTTCAATATGAGATGACAAAACTTCTAGTAGGAAAAGAAGAAAATATTTGTGTAGTGGGTGACACAGACCAAAATATTTACAGCTGGCGTGGAGCAAATATTAAAAATATGCTTCACTTTGAAAAAGATTATCCGAGTGTAAAGATTGTAATGCTGGAACAAAATTATCGTTCAACCGGAAAAATAATCGAAGCAGCAAATAGTATTATCGAAAAAAATCAGTATAGAGTTCCTAAAACATTGTTTACCAAAAATGTAGACGGCGAGCAAATAGTAGTATGTGAAGCTTATGACGAAGTAAGTGAAGGTGATTTCGTAGCAAAAGAAATAGATGAGCTTCTAAAAGAAAACAAACCAGAAGATATAGCTATACTTTATAGAGCTAATTTCCAATCTAGAGTCTTAGAAGAATCATTATTAAATAGACAAATACCATATCAAGTTTTGGGTGTTAAATTCTTTGAAAGAAAAGAAATCAAAGATATTATGTCGTATATCAAAGCAAGTCTAAATAGAGAAAGTCTCAGCGATATAAAAAGAATAATAAATACACCAACAAGAGGAATAGGAAAAGTAACGCTCACTAAAATCTTTGCAGGGTTATTTACAGAACTACCAGCAGGTATGCAAATAAAAATAAATAAATTTTATTTATTACTTGAAGAAATTCATGAATACATAGAAACAAATAAACCATCCGAAGTTGTTAAATTTATAATAGAAAAAAGTGGACTAGAAACAGAATTGTCGAATGGAACAAACGAAGACATGGAAAAACTCGAAAATATGAAAGAACTTGTAAC
>Ga0302296_1001290_pt1 | contig 18328 bp, 17 predicted proteins | sample III_Fen_N3_1_FD_194546 | JGI IMG/M metagenome (GOLD analysis project Ga0302296, IMG submission 194546) | Peat permafrost microbial communities from Stordalen Mire near Abisko, Sweden - III_Fen_N3_1 | ecosystem: Environmental > Terrestrial > Soil > Wetlands > Permafrost | place: Sweden: Abisko...
TTATTCTTATTATAAAAGAAGCTGAAATAAAACCGCAACAATTCCGTTCGTTATTGAACGGTATTCTGGTGCAGGACAAAGATTCCAAAACTGAAACAACAGACGAACTGAAAGTGGTAACCACCAAAGCTCCTACCGCCGAAGAAGTTGAAGATTTGCTTTTTGCCAATAAAATTGTAAAACACACCAAATCCAACGCCATTGTTTTTGCAAAGGGCAAACAAATGTATGCCAGCGGCGTAGGTCAAACTTCACGCGTTGATGCTCTGAAACACGCTGTAGAAAAAGCCGGTGAGTTTGGGTTTGATTTGAAAGGTTCAGTTATGGCTTCGGATGCGTTTTTCCCATTCCCCGACTGTGTTGAGCTGGCGGCAGAAGCCGGAATTACAGCTGTAATTCAACCGGGGGGTTCTATCAACGATAAACTTTCGATTGCAAAATGTGACGAAACAGGATTGGCTATGGTAACCACCGGATTCCGTCACTTTAAACACTAAAAAATAATTCATCAACGACTTTCGAAATTCGACAGTTGACTTAAGACTTAAAATATATGGGACTATTTTCATTTACACAAGAAATTGCTATTGACTTAGGTACTGCAAATACGATCATCATTCATAATGATAAAATTGTGGTGGACGAACCATCAGTAGTGGCGTTGGACAAACGTACCGACAAACTGATTGCAATCGGCGAAAAAGCCCGCCAAATGCAGGGAAAAGAAAACGAAGGAATCCGCACGGTTCGCCCATTGCGCGACGGTGTAATTGCCGACTTTTACGCTGCCGAATTGATGATTCGCGGAATGATTAAAATGATTCCGTCCAAAAATCACCTGTTCTCTCCTACCCTTAAAATGGTGGTTTGTATTCCTTCAGGAAGTACCGAAGTTGAAATTCGTGCTGTACGTGACTCCTCGGAACATGCCGGCGGACGTGAGGTGTACATGATTTATGAGCCCATGGCTGCTGCTATCGGTATCGGTATTGATGTGGAAGCTCCGAATGGTTGTATGATCGTTGATATAGGTGGTGGTACTACCGAAATCGCTGTTATTTCGCTTGGTGGTATTGTTTCCAATAAGTCTATCCGTATTGCCGGTGATGACCTGACATTGGACATTGTGGAATACATGGGACGTATGCACAATATCAAAGTGGGTGAACGTACGGCTGAATTGATTAAAATAAACGTAGGTGCTGCTCTGACCGATCTGGAAGATGCCCCTGAAGATTATATCGTTCACGGACCAAACCGCATGACAGCTCTGCCAATGCAGGTTCCCGTTTCATATCAGGAAATTGCCCACTGTTTGGAAAAATCAATTTCAAAAATTGAAGCGGCCATTTTGAGCGCGTTGGAACAAACTCCGCCCGAATTGTATGCCGATATTGTTCAAAAAGGAATTTACCTTGCCGGTGGTGGTGCATTGCTTCGTGGTTTGGACAAACGTTTGACTGACAAGTTGAACATCCAGTTCCACATTGCCGACGATCCATTGCGCGCTGTTGCTCGTGGAACCGGTATTGCATTGAAAAACGTGGACAAATTCTCGTTCCTAATCCGATAAACTAATTTTGATTTTCGATAACCACGGGCAAAATCCGTGATTATCGAAAATTTTTTCCTAAACACTTTGCCTTCCCTGTTTTTTAAGCAATCATGAGGAATCTGTTCAACTTTTTGATTCGTTATAGTGTGTTGTTTTTATTTCTGTTTCTGGAAATAATTTCATTCACTTTGATTGTAAAAAATCAAGGGTATCAAAAAAGTGTTTTCCTTTCTTCGAGCAATTCGGTGGTTTCGGAAATGTATGAATGGAGCAACGGTGTGGTTGAGTTCTTTAAACTCCGTGCCGCCAACGACAACCTTTCCGAAGAAAACACAGCCCTAAAAAATCAGGTAATTCAGCTTCAAAATCAACTTGAGACACTTAAACCACGAGTAAAGGATTCCATTCGATTTCAAATTCCTCCTGAGATGGAATACCGTTTTATAGCTGCCAAGGTAATTAACTGCTCTACCAATAAACTGCAAAATTCAATTACTCTGAATAAAGGTTCACGGGACGGTGTTCAACCGGATATGGGCGTAGTAAGCGACGAAGGCGTTGTGGGAATTGTGAAGGTAGTGAACGAAAAGAACTCTGTGGTTATTCCGATTCTGAATCCTCGAATTGAAATCAACTGCAAGTTTAAGCGGACCAATTATACCGGGCCACTGAAATGGGAAGGCGAAGATTACCGATATGCAAACCTCAATGATATTGCCCGACACGTAGAACTGGCCCTTGGTGACACCATCATAACCAGTGGGTTTACCAGCACATTCCCCGAAGGAATTCCGGTGGGTTATATCGAGGATTTTAAGATTAAAGAAAGTGATGCTTACTATAAAATAAAGGTGAAACTGGCGGTTAATTTCCGTACACTTTCGCACGTGAAAGTGATTAATTACTTGAATTATAAGGAACAAAAAGACTTAGAAAAGAAAGCAGAAGAATAACAATCAAATTTACAATTTTAGATGTACGATTTTGGATTGCATAAGAATCGTAAATAATAAAATCGTAAATCGTAAATAAATATATGCCTGTAGTCCTTCAAAACATATTCCGCTTCATCATACTGGTGCTATTACAAGTACTGGCGCTGAATAATGTCCAGTTCCTGGGCTTTATCAATCCGTTTATTTACATTTTGTTTATTATTTCTCTTCCTGTTCGTACACCTCGCTGGGCTACGCTACTAATGGCGTTTGTATTGGGACTCACCATCGATGCTTTTTCAAACACACCCGGTACGCACGCCTTTGCAACAGTTTTAATCGCATTTTTGCGAAATGGAATTATCAACCTATTTATCACCATTGACGAAGGAAATAACCCAACCCCATCGTTTTATACTTTCAGTGTTGGCAATTATGTGAAGTATTTAGTGTTTATGGTTTTGATTCATCATACCGCTTTATTCTTTCTTGAAGCATTTTCATTTGCCAATTTTTGGCTGATTCTCTTCAAAATCACGCTTAGTTCGGCAGTTACCATTTTATTGATTCTGGGAATTCAATCGCTTTATAAAAAGTAAATTATGATTAATGATCCTCTTCAGAACAGAAGAATGGTTGTGACCGGAATTATGACGGCAATCATTATACTTTACGTGTTGCGGTTGTTCACCATCCAGATTATCGACACTAAATATAAAAACGGAGCCGATAGTAATGCATTTCTGAAAAAAACATTGTACCCGCCACGTGGTTTAATTTACGACCGGAATCACGTGTTAATGGTTTACAATAAACCATCCTATGATATAGCACTAATCATGCGCGAAATTCATGATTTGGATACGGTTTCATTTTGCAAAGCTCTAAACATTGATAAAGAATATTTCAAGAATCGTATAGCCGACATTAAAGATCGTCGGAAAAACTCCGGTTATTCATCTTATACACCTCAGCTTTTCATGACTCAGCTGAATATGGAGGACATTGCCACCATTCAGCAATCGATGTATAAATACCCCGGGTTTTATATCCAGAATCGTACCATCCGTGAATATGCTTTTACGGCTGCCGCTCATGTGTTGGGAAGTATTGGCGAAGTATCGCAACATAAAATTGAAGACGACGATTACTATAAACCGGGTGACTACGCCGGTCGTGATGGATTGGAATACACCTACGAAGAAGCCCTACGTGGTGAAAAAGGAGTGGAAATCATGCTTCGGGATGCCAAAGGTCGTATCAAAGGAAAATACGAAAACGGAAAAGAAGATGTTGCCCCAAAAGCAGGACAGAATATGACGTTGACGCTTGATTCTAAGCTACAAATGTTGGCTGAAAAATTGCTCAAAGGGAAAATGGGCAGTGTGGTTGCTATAGAGCCAAAAACCGGAGAAATATTGGCCATGGTTTCTAATCCATCATTTAATCCATCATTGCTTTCTGGACGGCAACGCTCAAAAAACTACATGGAGTTATTAAATGACCCAACCAAACCTCTTTTAAATCGGGCAACACAGGCTCAATATTCTCCGGGGTCGTCTTTTAAAACATTGCAAGCACTAATCTGTCAGCAAATGGGTGGAATAGACGAAAACACCTATTTCAGTTGCAACGGTCCCGAGTCTTCGCCGGTAAAATGTACCCACCATCATGGCTCACCGGTGAACCTGTTGAGTGCCGTTGAGCAAAGTTGTAACCCTTATTTCTGGAACGCTTTCAAAGTTACAATGGAAAAAAACGGATATGGTCCACGAAATATAAACTTCAGAAATACATACGATGAATGGGTAGATCGTGTTAAAAGCTTTGGACTTGGTGAGAAATTTAAAGATGGAGATCTCTACGAACAATCCAGGGGAAATATCCCTACCCAAAAGTATTACAATAAGGTTTACAGGGCTGACAATGGCTGGCGGGCTATTACCATCCGATCCAACTCCATCGGACAAGGCGAAGTGCTGGCAACACCGCTTCAAATGGCTAACCTGATGTGTGCCATTGCCAACGAAGGACATTATATCACACCTCACCTGAACAAATGCGATTCTATGCTGAAAAAAATCCATTATGGTAAAGTCGATAAGAAATATTTCCCTATTGTGTTTGAAGCCATGTGGAGAGTATTTGAATCTGGCAGTGCTAAGGCTTCAAAGATTGAAGGAATTGACATGTGTGGAAAAACAGGAACGGCTGATAATAGTCATGGCAAACCACACTCGGTATTTGTTGGTTTTGCCCCTCGCGAAAATCCAAAAATTGCCATTGCCGTAATTATCGAAAATGCCGGATTCGGTGCAACTTATGCTGCTCCTATTTTCAGTTTGCTGGTGGAACAATACCTGCGGGGAAAGATTACACACCCGGAAAAAGAAGAAGAAATTTCAAACATTGTAACCAACTCCTATGTCCAGAAACGTTAGTATTCGATATGCAATAGATTGGACAACGATTTTTTTCTACGTTGTGCTTATCCTTATGGGCTGGATCAGTATTTACGGTGCCAGTTATGACTTTGATCAAGCCAGTATTTTTGATTTCAGCCAACGTGCCGGGAAACAATTTATTTGGATTCTCACGGCCTTTGCCATTGGTGGGGCATTGCTGCTGATTGATTCGAAACTCTACAATATATTTGCCTGGTTTATCTATGTCGGGGCAGTGCTGTTGCTCATTGCAACAATATTTTTGGCTCACGACATTAAAGGTTCGCGTTCATGGTTGGTGATGGGGCCGGTGAGCTTTCAACCTGCTGAATTAGCCAAAATGGCCACTGCACTTGCCCTTTCCAAATACATGAGTGCCTACAACTACAAACTTAAAAACTGGCGCGATTTAGTGCCATTGGGCATTATCATTTTTATTCCTTTTATTTTGATTATTGCACAAAACGAAACCGGAACTGCATTGGTTTACGCGGCCTTTCTGCTCGTGCTTTACCGCGAAGGAATGAATGGAATTGTATTGCTGATCGGTTCATTTGCCATTGTTTTATTTGTTACCATTATCAAGCTCAGTATCGTTCCTATTCAAGTCGATCGCGGAACGCTTGGAATGATACTTGGAATGGGTTTCATCTTGTTGGTTCAGATTGGGTATGCGGTTTTCTTTTGTAGAAATCAAAAGGAAGCATTAATCGTCTTAGGCGGAACCATTTTAGTGGGTGTAATTTCGTATGTCATTAATATCTGGTTTTACCTGAATTATAATTACGTTGCCATTTTCACGGTGGTAGCTTCGTGTATTTACTGGTTGTTCGTCGAGCTGTTTAATCGATATAAAAAATATTGGTTCTTAATTCTATTTTCGTTGGGTTCGGTGGTATTCTGTTTCTCGTCCGATTATCTATTTGAACGAGTGCTCGAACCTCACCAACAGGTTCGTATCAAGGTGCTTCTAAACATGGACGATGCACCACTTGGTGCCGGATACAATGTAAATCAATCGAAGATTGCCATTGGCTCGGGCGGTTTACTGGGAAAAGGATTTTTGAACGGCACGCAGACTAAGCTGAAATACGTACCCGAGCAGGACACCGACTTTATTTTTTGTACCGTTGGCGAAGAGCACGGTTTTTGGGGTTCAACGCTGGTATTGTTTGTTTACTGGCTGCTTTTGATGCGCATTATCCGCATTGCCGAACGACAGAACGATACATTTACCCGGGTTTACGGGTATTGCGTAGCCAGTATCTTCTTCTTCCACCTGATGATTAATGTGGGAATGGTACTTGGAATAATGCCTGTAATTGGCATTCCTTTGCCGTTTTTCAGCTACGGAGGTTCCTCGCTCTGGGGTTTTACCATTCTGCTGTTTATCTTGCTTAGACTGGACGCTGCGAGGCTGGAACGGATGAGGTAGGAAACTATAAATTCACAGCCATAAGTTCAGAGCCTAATTCATGCAATGCCGTTTCAATCTCTTTCAGGCGTTTTGGAGTTGGTTTCAAAATACCACACTTGTATTTTGCCATCAGACTTTGGTTGATTCCAATCCGTTTAGCAATTGCTGAAAGGTTTATTTCGGGGAATGAATTAAATACATGAGCAATTTCAGGAGCTGTTTCTTCCGGATTTTGGTTGAAAAAACCTTCGAAGCTCAGATCTTCATCCAATTGCTCCCAATGAATTCCAAATTTTCCAACTTCAAAGTTTTGAAGTTGTTCGGGCGTGGCATTCTGCAGTAAGCGAAAGTCGGCTATGGCTAAACTTCGGACTTGTCCTTGTTTGGTTTCGATATGGACACATTCATTGTCAACCCATACTCTTTTTATATCTATTGTCATGTCATTATATGTTTGTTGATTATTTCCCAAAAAAATCATTCCATTTCTCAATAATAATTTCTTTGTTTTCTTCAATTACCATTTCAGCCAACTTTATTTCTTGAGGTTTCAATCCATCATTCTCAATAAGCATAATTTCAGGCAATACTGAAAACTTTGCTTGGCATTCACCTTTCCCTTTTCCCTTAGTTACATGAATGTGAATTGGCTCGTGATCATTTGAATAAAACAGAAACCGCAGTCCAAAGAAAATAAATAGTGTAGGCATATTTCATTGTTTTTGAATTACAATGCAAAGATAAGGAATAAATTTATTCCTTATCTGCATAACTGCTATATTTTTTTATGAATAAAAAATATAACTCAAGCTATGTATGCTCTCAATGCCTGAAATTTCAAAATGGTTACAAACTCGCACAAACAAATCGGGTCTCGCGGTTTGCAACCGCGGTTATAAACCACGAAACCCGATTTTAAACCCCAAAAAATCCATTCATTAATAGAACTTCTGAACGTCCGCAAAAAAAATTTCAAAATTGTTGAAAACTTTTTCACCCAAACTCTTTTTTATTTAAGGTAAATGATTTATTTTTGTGCAAACAACTTGAACAGCAACGGTCTAAGACACAAATATAATTAAGCAAACGCTTTATTGGTGCGGGTTTTATGAAAATGATGGACGAATCCGAGAGGTGGTTTTTGGCGTTTTCGGCGAAAAAATGAGAACCCACAAGGTGGGATGCCTGTTTTTCGGTGTAAACAGCAAAAACCAGAAGGTGGGATGTATGTTTTTCGGTGTAAAATACAAAAACCAAGAGGTGGGATGCCTGTTTTTCGGTGAAAAAGCCAAAAACCAGAAGGTGGAATGTGTGTTTTTCGGTGAAAAGTCAACATACCAAAAGTCAGTATTTAATTATTCTCTAATATAAATTTAAATGTACAATTTTTACTATGATGAAAATTATTGCAGCTCCACTTCCCGATTGGCGGAACGAGCAACATTTGTCGTTAATGACTGATGTAAAGAAATTAATTAGTGAAGAACCTGCCGTGAAATTGATTCTGGCAAACGAAGAAACTCTGTTTTCGGATGCACTGGCTGTGGAAGTAATTGCCATAAAAGTAGCTTCGGGGAGCGAAATTACGGAACAAATGGATAAGCTTTTTGCCTTGCGGGCGAAGCACTTTGAAGGCTTGGTACATGCTGTGGAAATGGGTTTGTGCCATTTCGACCCTACCATCGAAACTATTGCTGCCAGTGTAAAAAAACTGATGGATAAATACGGTAACATAAACAAAAAAACCTACGCTGAAAAAACGGTGTCGTTCCGCAACCTCACCGACGAACTGCTTAGCGCCGATAACTCGATGAAAGTAACCCAAATTGGAGCTATGGTATGGGCAGCAAAAGTGAAGGAAGAAAATGACGAATATAGTGCATTGGTTGATTCGCGTACGAAAGAAGAAAAGGAACGTCCAAGTGGCAACGTCCACGATGCCCGCGACGTAACCGACCGAATATACCACACCATTGTGAACCGTGTAAATGCAGCCGCAACCCTTAATGGCGAAGCTAATTATGCCAGCTTTATCAACCAACTAAATGGTGCCATTGAAGCCCTGAAAGTTACCTTAAGCCAACAAAAAGCCGCACGCAATAAAAAAGACACACCCGAAAAACCGGAATAGCTATATCATTTTAGAAAAATAGAAAGAGGATATTCCAATGTGGGAATGTCCTCTTTTTTTGTCGGGTTTCGCGAACCAACGATCACGACCGAAGGGAGCAATTTCAATCGCGAGTATTTATGAATAATCGCGAGTTGGAACTCGCGAGACCCAATAAATTCAATACCATTGTAACCGGTTTTAAACAGAAGTGAAACCTTATGCGAGTACCTTCGCGCAGATTTTAATAGGTATTAAGACAGTTTTAAATCAGTTACAAACACTATTTTATGAACAAAAAAATGAAACACATTTCAACACTTACACTCAAAAATTTCAGGTCTCTTGCTTTTAGATCGCTGCTTATAGCAGTCGGATGTATTGTATTTATCTCATGTAAATCAGAATCGGTTGATCTTTCGTCGCAGGTAGTTCAAATGGTTTATACATCGGATTTACATTATGGCATTTCACGCACCTTCAGAGGTCAAACTGCAGTTGATGCCAGCCTTGTGAATCAGGAAATGGTAAAGCAAATCAACAGCCTGCCTACTGTAGCCTTTCCTGCCGATGGTGGTGTAAATGCCGGAAAAGTTATTGGAGCAGTAGATTATATGATTATTACCGGAGATATTACCAATCGTCAGCAAGCTCCTTCGCCATCGGCTACTACCACTTGGGCACAATTTAATACCGATTACCTCAACGGTATTACGCTTAAAAACAAGAATAATGTACAGCCTAATTTTCTATTTACTTGCGGAAATCACGAAGTGTCAAATGCCATAGGGTATTATAAAACCATGACACCAGCCATTGATAATGCGGGCATGGTGAATATTTATAACTATATGCTGAAACCAGCCACACCTAAAACGGCTTCGACCTACAATTATGCAACCGACAAACCCAACTATTCGAAAGACATAGCCGGAGTACACATGATGTTTGTAACCATGTGGCCGGACTCAGCCAACCGCGTATGGATGGAAAAAGATCTGGCTGCAGTTGCAAGCACCACGCCGGTAGTTATCTTTACGCACGACCAACCTGACTGCGAATCGAAACACTTTACCAATCCTAACGGAACGCATAATATTAATTCAACCGATAAATTTGAGAACATGGTCGAAGAGCGTTTTAAAGATGGTACAACCGTTACACCACTATCCACCATTGAGCAAAGAGGACTGGTTACCTTCTTAAAAGCACATACAAATGTAAAAGCATATTTTCATGGTAATGACAATAAAAATGAATTTTACACCTACAAAGGACCCGATAGTAACATCAGTTTGAATGTGTTTCGCGTAGATTCGCCTATGAAAGGCTCAGTTACCGGATTGGATGCTACCGACGGCAAAGGCGACGAAACTAAACTATCTTTTCAGGTAATAGCCATAGATCCAAGCACCAAAACACTTACTGTACGCGAATGTTTATGGAATACTGCAGGTGCAGCATCAAAAGTTAGCTGGGGAACAAACTCCACTATTTCTTTAAAGTAATTAACTCCGAGACATTTTTGCAAAAGAAAAGAGGGTGACTGATCACCCTCTTTTTTATGTATTCTAACGAGTATAACTGCGATTATAATTATACTCCCTTCGGTCATGACCGTTGGTTCGCGAAACCAAATACCCTAAATATATTTCACCACCATATACACCGCCACTCCAAGCAAAAAGAGGGCATAAATCTTTTTAAAAGTGGTGCTATTGAGCTTAATGGCAAGTTTGGTTCCGAAAATCACACCCACCAAAATACCCACAGCCATAAGTCCGGCGTAAACCCAATTGAGGTAACCTGATTCGGCATAAACTATCACACTGGGAAGTCCAACCGGAAGTTGCAACGCGGCGAGTGAGGTTGCTGTAGCTGCTTTTGTATCGTATTTGAAAAATTTAATCAGCAACGGCACAATAACCAATCCGCCACCTTTACCAAACAATCCGGCAAAAACTCCTGCAGCCAAACCTAACAAAATAAATTGCCAAAAAGCATATTCAATATCTACGATTTGTTGAGGTTCTGTTACCGATTGTGGTTTATTTCGTCGAAGCAATTTCGGAATGTCTAGGTATCCCAAAGCAACATAAAGTAAAATGCCTGCATAAAGCTTTGAAAGTACTTTCTGATCGAGCGAAACAGCTATTTCGCCTCCGAAAAACGACCCGGCAAATAACCCGACTGAAATCCAAAGTGCATTCCGTACGTTGATAAAACCGGCTTTGTAATAAGTAATCACACCAAAGATTCCTACGGGCAAAAGCATTGCACCCAGCGAAGTGGCATTGGCATTGAGTATTCCCATCCCGAAAATGGCTATGAGCGAAGGTACCATCACAATACCTCCACCAATACCAAATAAGCCGGACATAACACCTGCCACAATTCCTAATATGAGAATTCCTATTTCCATGCTTTGTTTATCGTACAAATTTAATCCTTTTTATTCAATGGCAATCATTGGAAATGATACAAAAAACGTCTGACAAAAATTACTCGGTCAGACGTTTTTCTATTTATTGAATTGCAATTCAAAGTTTTTCTAAAATCGCAAGCGTGTCCGAAGCAATCATAAATTCTTCATCAGTCGGTATTACGCATACTTTTACGGTCGATTCAGGTGTACTCAACAACACTTCTTTTCCACGCGAACGCGCATTCAGTTCATTATCAATTTTTATACCCATAAATCCTAAACCTGTACAAACGTATTCGCGGGTACTGGTTTGGTTCTCTCCTACTCCACCTGTAAATACAATCGCATCAACGCCGTCCATGGCAGCAATGTAAGATCCAATGTATTTCTTAATACGATATTCATACATTTCCCAAGCCAGTTGGGCGCGTTTGTTACCTTCATTTTTGGCTTTCTCCACATCACGCATATCCGACGAAACTCCCGATACTCCCAACACACCACTGTGTTTGTTGAACAACGTAGAAACCGCCGCAGAACCAATCATTTCTTTTTCCATCAGGAATGTTACCACACCTAAATCCACATCACCCGAACGGGTTCCCATCATCAATCCTTCAATCGGGGTAAAGCCCATGGAAGTATCCACCGATTTTCCGTTCTTCACCGCACAAATTGAACCTCCATTGCCAATGTGAGCTGTAATAATGCGGGAATTATAATAATCTAATCCCAAAAATTCAGCAGCGCGTTTGGAGACGTAACGGTGGCTTGTTCCGTGGAAACCGTAACGGCGTATACCATATTTGGTGTACAATGAATAGGGGATGCCATACATGTAAGCATAATCGGGCATCGTTTGGTGAAAAGCCGTATCAAACACCCCCACCTGAGGAACGGTAGGCAAAAGCTCTGAAATAGCCCTGATACCAGCCAAATTCGGTGGATTATGAAGTGGTGCAATGTCGATACACTCGGTAATCTTTTGTATCACCTCATCGGTAATCAACACGCTGGAATTGAACTTTTCTCCACCATGAACCACGCGGTGACCAACTCCATTGATTTCGTCCAATGAAGCGATACAACCATGTTTCTGGCTGGTTAGTACTCCCAGAATATATTCAATACCGATTTGATGTTCAAGAATTTCACCTTTCAGCATTACTTTTACACCATCGCGACGAACATGCTTAAGGAAAGAACCTTTCATTCCGATTTTTTCAACAGCACCGGTTCCAAGCTCTTCGTTGGTTGCCATGTCGAGCAACTTATATTTTATTGACGAACTTCCACAGTTCAAAACTAATATCTTCATGTTTCGTGTTCCTCCTTATTTAATTATGTTACCCTCTTCATCGTAAGTATAAAATCCTTTGCCACGACTTATTCCAAAGTGTTTGGCACGGTACAAACGCAACAAAATTGGAGACGGTTTGTATTTAATACTTCCGTATTCGTCCCATAGGTTTTCAAGTAATTTTACAATTTTCTCAATTCCCATTTGGTCGGCAGTACGGAAAACACCTTGACGGTGACCAAAACCGGCTGTCAACACGCGATCAATATCTTCGACACTCGAAATACCTTCCATCAAAATACCACAGGCTTCGTTCAACTGAATCAGAAACAAACGAATACTAATCAATCCGGCCGATTCCATAACCGGAACATATTCGTGATTAATCATTTTGGCAAACTGACACACTTTATCGTACGTTTCCGACGAAGTATTCAATCCGGGAACAATTTCTATAATCTGTGAATCGGGAATGTTTGAAAGGAAGTGAAGTCCGATACAACGCTCGGTGTGCTCCAGCTCGGCAGCCAGATCGGTAACAATAACGGTCGAAACATTGGAAGCAATAATAGCATTTGGAGAAAGTACTGCTTCCAGGTGCTTGAATACTTCCTTGCGTTGGATAATTCTGCGTTCGCCGGTGTTGTCATCGTATCGAATAGCTTCGATCACAAAGTCACATCCGCTGAAATCTTCGTAGTTCGTAGTTCCTGAAATTCTGGCAAGAATTGCTTTCTTCTCTCCTTCCGTCAAACCCCAGTTCTCAATTTTTTTATCGAGTTTTCCTTCGATACGGTCGTACGCATTGGTGATTCTTTCTTCACTTGGTTCCAGAAAAACCACTTCCATGCCATTGAGAGCAGCCGTGGTGGCAATTACGCTCCCTTCTTTCCCACAACCCACAACACCGATACGCGAAAACAAGGTTCGGTTTCGGTTTCGTTTGCTAAGGCCGTAGCGTTCAATCGCTTCAATAATTTCTTCTGCCATAATATCTAATGCATTATTAATAATTCAAAATGCTTAATTGAAAAAACAAAAATACACAATTCAATTAAGAATTATGCATTTTGAATTATCAATTAATTTTTCATTGCCTGATTGGCTGTAATGGTAATCATCCTGACAATGTCATCCACCGAGCAACCTCGGGAAAGGTCGTTAACCGGAGCAGCCATTCCTTGTAAAATTGGTCCTACAGCTTGTGCTCCCGAAAAGCGTTCCACCATTTTGTAACCGATATTTCCAGATTGTAAATCGGGGAAAACCAATACATTGGCATGTCCTGCAATCTTACTTCCGGGTGCTTTGCTTTGTCCAATTTCAGGAACAAGAGCTGCATCGGCTTGTAATTCTCCATCAATCATCAATTCGGGTGCCATTTCTTTTGCCAGTCGGGTTGCTTCCACTACTTTGTCCACCAGCTCGTGTTTAGCGCTTCCTTTCGACGAGAAACTCAACATAGCCACTCTCGGTTCATATCCGGCAATGACACGAGCTGTTTCTGCTGTACAAACTGCTATTTGTGCTAATTCGGGTGCTGTTGGATTTGGATTCACAGCGCAGTCGGCAAATACCAACAACCCGTTTTCGCCGTATTGCTTAGCAGGAGTAAACATAAGCAATGCTCCTGAAACCACACTAATTCCCGGAAGTGTTTTTACTATCTGGAAAGCCGGACGAAGAACGTTACCGGTTGTATTTTGAGCACCTGCTAATTCACCATCAGCATCGCCGTTTTTTATCATCAAGCATCCGAGATACAACGGATCTTTAGCCAATTGTGCTGCCTGTTCCAGGGTCATCCCTTTGCTTTTGCGAATTTCGAAAAGTAAATTGGCATATTCAGCCATCTTCGGATTGGTTTCCGGATTCACAATTGTGGCTTCGGAAAGATGTGTCAGATTATTTTCAGTCGCTATCTTTTCTATTTCGGCTTCATCTCCAATCAATATCAACTTCGCTGCCTTTTCTTTCAAAATAATATCAGCCGCTTTAAGTGTTCTAAGTTCAGTGCCCTCTGGCAACACGATACGTTGAGGGTTAGCTTTGGCTTTCGCCATTATTTGTTCTAGTAATTCCATTTTTTGAGAAATAATTATTGAGGTTATCGGCTGGAGGCAAACGTCTTCGGGCTGAAAAACGATGCAAAGATACGGCAAATTTCCAAAATTGCAATGTAGAGATGGCAGTTTTTTGTATATTATTGATATTATGTAAAATAATATGGTAAAAGTAAGTATTATTAACCTTAATTCGGTTGTATTATTACATTTTTAAGTTGTAATTACTTGAAATAAAAGTGACTTTTTAAAATCCCCATTTCAATAGCAGTCGGACATCCGTCTTTTTGTTGCCTGAAATCGTTTCGTTTCCGCTGCTAAGTGCTTCCCTGTCATCGGCGTAAACTGTCTGTGCAATTTTAAACCAGATTGAAAATTGTTTGGAAATCTGGTACTTTACATTCAAATAGTACCTGCTTCCTACTCCTGAAAACATCGGGATGGAAAAGGCATACAACACATCTTTTTCGTAAGCATACACCCGGTTATCATAATCAACAGCATCGAAAAACTGCATTCTAAAATCGAGTTGCATGGGAATTTTTGGAAATTCATAACTTACATCCTGCAAGGCTATTAATCCATAAGTCCAATTGCCATCGGCCACACGAACCAAATTGCCTTCCACCAAATTTTTAAAACTAAAGTTTCCAACATCATAATTCAGCTGATAACGCAACGATGCTTTTTGTTGAGGAACGATGACTGGCATCGTAGCTGTTGAGCCCGAGAGATTCGACTGCCCTTCGTTATACCTTATTCGCCAGTACATAGTGAGATTTTTCCGTGTGGCAAAGTCGGCTTGAAACAAATAATCCTGGCCAATCGAAGGTGCATCAACGCCAAACTTAGGCAACGGAAAGCGGTAATTGTCGGCATAAGCCGCAAATTTCCATTTTTTGAACGGACGAACTTCCGCACCAAGATAAATGCCGGATTCGTTATTGATCCGCGAACTGGAAGCAAAGCCCGAAGCATAAAAAGTATCGTATTCCGGCGAATAGTACCGCTGCAAAACCACCAACGAAACCTGTGAAGCCGGACTGAAATAGCATCCATTAAGCGTTGCCAAAGCTCCATTCCCGGTCATGGCCGTTTCGCCAAACAAATTGAGTTTTTTCCATCTGTATCTGTAAAAAATTCCTCCCGTAGTTTGATTATCTCCCGAAAAATAGAAATGATTATAAACCGATTTGTCGGGCATCAGGTTGTTATCCAAGCGAGTATGAACAGCCGTAAATCCGATTTGCAAATTCATGTTGGTGTACGTGGCGTTTCCACCAATTATTTGCTGATTAACGGTTTGCTTCTTGGCCAGTTCATCCAAGGTGCGATGGTAACCCGTTTTAATAATGGTTGGGAAAGTGCCGTTTATCGTATCACCATCAATCATTTTGTTGGAATAAAATGTCGTCAGGTCAAATTTTCCGAGTCTAACGGTTGCTCCGCCACCGCGAAAAAAATTATACTCATCAGTTGAGCTGAATTTTTTCAATCCCGAATTTCGGGGTGCTACGTTCAGCACATAGCTTGATTTGCCCATACTGAATTCGGGATGCAACACCAGTCCTTGTCCAAAATTCGCTCTAAAATCACCCAAAACGATGGTTTTAAATTTCCCCAAATTATTCAGTTGTATATGAAACGAGTAAAAATCATATCCTTTATTTTGATTGCCCCAAAACTGTTCACCAGCATCTTTCTCGGCAGAAAAACCAAACTGAACCCTGTCTTTATAGTGAAAACGGTACTTGAGCGAATTATATAGTTCATTACCAAGATATAGTTTCGGATTAATGGACGGTGCATTCACATCTTCGTCGGGAAGCCACTGATAACCTTCTTTGGTTTCAAGTCCTTTATCTAGCCGGAAAAGTAATTCGTTTTTCCCATAACGAAGCAAATCCCTCAAATAGATTTTATTTTTTGAATCATCACCTTCACCAATTCGGACAAAAGGCAGCATTCGACGAATATCAGTCATATCCAGACCTTCGATAAGCTGCAATTCATAAATGGTATGCAATGGCCCAAATTCGTAAACGTAGGATAGAATATTTTCAATCTGAATTTCAGACAAGAATTGCAATTTATCCAGTTCGTCCCGATTGGTTTGATTCAGGTTAATGGGATTTTGAGCACAAAACATTAAATCGTCATAAAATGATTCATAATCAATCACTTCATCGCTTTCCGCTTTGAATTGTTCAAAAATATCGGCAATGAGCTGTTCGGTAGTACTCACAACATTCTGTGCCCTGACAGTAAAAGAGCATACTAACAGAATTATGATTATGAATCCTTTAATTCTCATACTTTAAAAATAAAGCTAGAATCTGTATTTTACTGATACACGTGTATTCAAACCAAGTAACGGATGCGATTCGCAATTTAAATCAATCAAAAACGATCCGAATTTAAATCCCAAACCAAGGCACGAAACCAAATAATCTGAACCGTAAACTCCAAGTTTCACATTGACGTTTTGCAACATTTGATATTCAAAACCGCTAGCAAATCGATAATTACTACTCACTTCTTTATCCAACTGCGTTCGCCAAACCAATTCAGGCGAAAAAAAATATTCCGTACCTAAACTGAATACTGAAGGAAGTTTTTTAGTTACAAATTCAGTCTGAATATTGGTTTGAAACGGATTGAAAACATTAAAACCAAGATTAAATTTAGGCGAAAGTTTCACCGAAAGTCCAATCTGTGGCAGCAGCTCACCACGATACGAATTGGATGCATTGAAAAAAGCCGTGTAGTAGTTAAACTGCACTCCCATAGTGAATTTATCAGAAAAGTTTCGGGCAAAACCAAGTCCTATAATCATTTCGTGGTAGAGCGAATAGCCAAAATGAGAAAAGGAAAGTCCGGCATTCAAAAGTTTTGTAGGTAATCCAAACTGAACGCTTTTGGTTGAAAGTTCAGAAATAACATACCGGTTCTCAAATTGAATTCCGATCTCGGGTTTTTCTAAATAACCTATCGTTGATGGATTGCTAAAAGCAGACCAGTTTTGGGAATCAGAAACGGAAGTATTAGCAATGGATACCGACGAAGGAATTACATTTGATATTTGTGCTTTTAAACTACCAGACAATAAAAGTGTTATAATAGAAAAGCATAGTTTTTTCATACGCATTCAAATTTATACTTAACACAAACGACCATTTATTTGCTTTAAATGACAAATATAAATACTTTAGCTGACATTAACAACATTGTATTAAATAATTTATTTTTTTGTCAGATAATTGTCTACTTTTGCAAATGTTATCTTTCATTCAACGCATCATGAAATCAAACATAATCAACATATTAATGACGTTCTTGAACATTTCTAAGGAAACGAACGAGGAGAAAAGGAAAATACGATTCGAAATTCATCACACTAAAAACAAAGTTCTTGCTGAAGAAAAACAAGAAATGGCGAATGCTGTCTTTCAAAAAATTGAATCATTCCCTGAATTTAAAACTGCAAAAACCATTCTCATTTACTGGTCGATGAAAGATGAATTGCCAACTCGTTCAATAATAACCAAATGGTATCAGGAAAAGCAGATTGTTTTACCATCCATCGATAAGAAGAATTTACTACTGAAAGTATATGATATCAACACCAAAATGGTGCAGCGATCTTTAGGAATATGGGAACCAGACCTGAACGAGACTTATAAAGGGAAAGTAGATTTAGCAATTGTTCCGGGTGTGGCATTCGACCTTCAAAAAAACAGGTTGGGACGCGGAAAAGGTTATTACGATCGGTTTTTCAAACGAAATAAAACCTATAAAATCGGCGTGGGTTTTGATTTTCAGTTACTAAACTCTGTTCCGATAAGTTGGTACGATAAACCGATGGATAAAATTGTAACTCCTTCAAATATAATTGAATAAAAAAAGAGGCTTTCGCCTCTTTTTTTATTGCATGACTAAATCATCTTGCTTTGTAAGTTCCTTTTCACCTTTGCGGTAGTAATAAACCAATCCGTAATTCTGGCATTTCTGAAGCCTTGAATATGGTTTTTCGTCTTTGTATTTGGCTTCAACCTGATTCCAAATTTCAAGAATTATGG
>Ga0302296_1001293_pt1 | contig 18303 bp, 18 predicted proteins | sample III_Fen_N3_1_FD_194546 | JGI IMG/M metagenome (GOLD analysis project Ga0302296, IMG submission 194546) | Peat permafrost microbial communities from Stordalen Mire near Abisko, Sweden - III_Fen_N3_1 | ecosystem: Environmental > Terrestrial > Soil > Wetlands > Permafrost | place: Sweden: Abisko...
AAATGTTAATCCGTTACTGATTTTATGTCTTCCCCTACCACGCGCACGATCTGGGATATAGCATGGCCTATCATGCTGAGCCTGGTTGCTCAAAATATTGTAAATGTTACCGATACTGCTTTTTTGGGCAGGGTGGGGGAGATTGAGCTTGGCGCTTCGGCCATTGGTGGTCTATTGTATACCACGATATTTATGGTGGCTTTCGGATTTACAACGGGTGTCCAGATCCTGGTTGCCCGTCGTAACGGCGAGAAAAACTACCTCGCTATTGGAAGAATCTTTGATAACAGTTTTTACTTTTTAGGAATAACGTCCCTTGTTATCACATCTGTTGTGATCTTATTCGGGCCAGCACTGCTAAAGCCTTTTATGGCTTCAGAGGCTGTTTTCAATGCAAGTTCTACTTACTTGGTTTACCGTGTTCCGGGATTGTTTTTTGCTGCATCCGGATTACTTTTTAGGTCGTTTTACACAGGAATTGCATTCACAAAGTACCTTAGCATCAGTTCTGCGATAATGGCTGGTGTGAATGTAGTGCTTGATTATGCCATGATCTTTGGCCATTGGGGATTTCCACAAATGGGAATTCAGGGAGCTGCCATTGCATCGGCAATCTCCGAAGTATGTGCATTGCTTTTCTTTATTATCATTACATGGCACAACACCCGTCTGAAACAATATGTCCTGTTTAAATGGATTAAGCCCGACTTCGAGATTATTAAAAGCACGTTGGGGATATCGGTTTTTGTGATGTTCCAATATGTACTTTCATTGGGAAGCTGGTTTGTTTTCTTCATGTTAATCGAGAAGATGGGAGAGCGGTCATTGGCAGTTTCAAACATCATCCGGAGCCTTTATCTGATGCTGATGATTCCCGGCTGGGCGTTGTGCTCGGTTACAAATACGCTCGTAAGTAATGCGTTGGGAGAAGGAAAGCCTGATCATGTGATTCCAATTATCAGGAAGATTCTGAAGTTTAGCCTGGTCGTGATGGCGATTACCGTTTCAGTAGCTGCGCTTCTTCCGCGAGAGGCCATTGCCATTTATACCAATGATACATCGTTGATTGAAGCCACCGTTCCATCTTATTATATAATTCTGGGAGCCACTTTCCTTTTTATGGCGATGAGTATCCTTTTCAATGGTGTTCTTGGAACTGCCAATACTAAATTCGCGCTTGGAATCGAAGTGATTACGCTGATTTTCTACATCACAACCGCGTGGTTATTTGCAGTAAAACTTCATCTGCAAATTGAATATGTATGGACCGCCGAGTTTGTTTACAGCTCTTCGATCGGGATTTTATCGTATTGGTACCTTAAAAAAGGGAACTGGAGAAGTAAGGTGGTTTAAAACTTATATTGAATGGAGGCATCATCTTGTAATCAAAAACTCAAATTTGTAGAACTAATTTTCGGTATATCTGACCGCATACTCGATTACACACATGTATTGATATTTCTGGTGTTGGCCACATGATACACCAACCCGTTTAAATACCGGATTAAAGATGCTTTTGCGATGTCCGCGGTTACTTACGCCATCATCGATTATCAACGCCATTACTATTCTGCGTGCTTTATTATTACCATAATCAATGTTTTCGGAACACGAACCATCCCATTTTCCATATCGGCTAATCCGTTCGGCAAATGTACTTCCGTCTCTTCCATTATGCCCGATTTGAGTGGTTGTTTCCTGCATACTTACCATATCTTCAGCTCCTTTGCTCATTCCTTTAGAAGCAATTAAATATGACAAAGGTTTTTGGTTTCTTAGGAATCTGATGGCTTCGTTGACAGCACTTTTCCCTTCTTTGGTGAGGATGGTCGTTTCGCCGTCTTCGCGCAACTCCCTTCCTACAAATAGCTTAGAATACTCAATAAGATAAACCGAATAATCAGACGGATGTGTTCTTGCGAAGTTAAGTTCGTCAACAACTTCACGCTCCAGTTCGGACAAATAGCTTGCATTATCTTGCCTTTCTGAGGAGCCTTTGAGGTTGCGCGAAGACGCGAAAGTTACAAATGAATTGAATATTAATATTATAAGCAAATAATTTTTAAATTTCATCATCTTTATCATTGTATTAACGGGTTTGCAACCCTTGTTTTTGGGGCAACAATTGTACCAGCTTTTAAAAGTAGAAAATAACGGCGGACAATTATCATACTTAACATCTGTTCCGCAACAGCATCCTGGCGGATGTTCCGGAAGCGATTCCCAATGGCTTCTTTTCAATTGAACACATGTTTGTATTCATATTTGGCGAAGAAAAGATCCGGAATCAAATTTCTTTTCTACGGCTGGCAAAGCAATATTTACACCTGATATAAGAAAAGGCGCTATAAATGAAGTTGATACTGCTATTGTTAATGCCGATCGCTGCGTGCTCGTCATCTGATATATGAGTAAGTTCCCTTTTATATTGAAGGCCTGACAAAAATAGTAAAATCTGATTGTTGTCATTTATTATAAAAAATCAATCTCTTTGTCAGGTTATTAACTTTTAAACCTTTAACTTTGCAGCTCGATTTTTCCAAATAGTTATTTTATTATGAATGAGAAAGATATAAAATTATTTTCGGAATTTCCCCCTGTATCCACCGAAGCATGGGAAGCACAGATTTCCACAGATCTAAAGGGTAAAGACTATGATAAAACCCTTGTATGGCGTACAAATGAGGGGATTAACGTCCGTCCTTATTATCGTGACGAAAATCTGAAAGGACTCGATTTCGTGGGGACTTTGCCCGGACAGTTTCCTTATGTTCGTGGAAATCGCAAAGCGGGAAACAACTGGTTAGTTCGTCAGGACATCGAAGTGGTCAATTTTAGCGAAGCCAACCAAAAGGCTTTAGACATTCTCTCCAAAGGTGTAACTTCACTGGGTTTCGTTTTTAAAAACTGCCAGGAGATAAGTGTGGATGATCTTAAAAAACTTTTGCAAGGAATTCATCTTGAAAAAACAGAGGTGAATTTTGTGATGACCTGCAAAAACCTGCCACTTGTAAAAAGTCTGGTTGCTTTTCTGAAAGATCAGAAAGCCAACCCTGACGAAGTGAAAGCATCCGTTAATTTTGATCCGATTGGTGTCTATACGTTGAAAGGAAAATTTTGCTCCAGTGAAACGGAAGTATTTGCCCGTGCAAAAGAAGTAGTGGAATGCGCCGCTGAATTTAAAGGTATTCAATTAATTGGTGTTAATGGAAAAAACTTCAACAATGCAGGTGCTTCCATTGTCCAGGAACTGGGATTCTCTTTAGCGATTGGAGCCGAATATCTTACCCGTTTAACTGAAAGTGGATTAAATGCGGGTGTTGTTGCACCACGTATCAAGTTTAACTTTGGTGTTGGTGGCAATTACTTTATGGAAATTGCAAAACTTCGCGCTGCCAGAATGTTGTGGGCAAATATTGTAAAGGCTTACAAACCAAAATGTAATTGCGGAGCTGATTGCAATTGCGAAGAAAATGGTTGCGGCGATGTTTGCGTTTGCGCCGGCAAAATGCATGTCCATACCGAAACATCCATTTGGAATAAAACGATCTACGATCCATATGTAAATCTTCTGCGTACGGAAACAGAAGCAATGTCGGCCACTTTGGGTGGAACCGATTCATTGACAATCCGTCCGTTTGATGCAGTATATGAGCAACCTACGGAATTTGCGGAACGTATTGCACGTAACCAGCAAGTTGTTTTGAAGGAAGAAGCGCATTTTGATAAAATCGCCGACCCTGCTGCTGGTTCTTATTATATCGAAACTTTAACAGCCTCTATTGCTGAACAAGCCTGGAAACTTTTTCTTGAAATTCAGGAAAAAGGTGGATTTATTGCTGCATTCCGCGAAGGATTTGTTCAGGCTCAAGTTAACGAGATGGCTGCAAAACGCATAAAAGCGGTTGCAACACGTCGCGAGAACCTTTTGGGCGTGAATCAATTCCCGAATTACAACGAGCAAATCAGTTGCGATTTGAACAGTCAGTTGTTCGAAGTTGTCGATCAGACGGATAAAGACGCTGAAGTAGAAACTATTAAATTCTACAGAAGTGCTCAGCAATTAGAGGCAATGCGGTATAAAACCGACTGTTTCTCAGCAAAAAACAAACGTCCTAAAGCATTCATGTTGACCATTGGAAGCATCGTTTTCAGTAAAGCACGTGCTCAGTTTGCCTGTAATTTCTTTGCCGTTGCCGGTTACGAAGTAGTTGACAACAATGCATTTGAATCGGTAGAGGAAGGTGTAAAAGCCGCACTTGAAGTCAAAGCTGATATCGTTGTGATTTGCAGTTCAGACGAAGAATACGCAGGATTTGCTCCAGAAGCATTCAAACAGCTGAAAGGTAAAGCAATTTTTGTTGTCGCAGGAGCCCCTGCATGTACCGACGATTTGAAAGCTGCCGGAATCGAAAATTTCATCAGTGTCAAAACCAATTTACTGGAAGCACTGACAGCATATAATAATAAACTTGGGATAAAATAGTATCAATTATGAAGCCTGATTTTAAAGAAATAAATATCAAAAGTGCCCCAAAACCTTGCTGTTCAACAACGGAATGGGAAAAGAAAAATGGGATTGATAAAATTTGGATGACCCCGGAATTAATTCCAGTGAAAAGTGTCTATACGAAAGAAGATCTCGAAGGACTTGAGCATTTGAATTATGCTGCCGGTATTGCGCCTTATCTTCGCGGACCTTATTCCACGATGTTTGTGACCCGTCCATGGACGATCCGTCAGTATGCCGGTTTCTCAACTGCTGAGGAATCAAACGCATTTTATCGCCGCAACCTTGCTGCTGGTCAGAAAGGGCTTTCGGTTGCATTTGACCTTGCAACTCACCGTGGCTACGATTCCGACCACCCTCGTGTGGTAGGTGATGTTGGTAAAGCCGGTGTGGCCATCGATTCAATTCTGGATATGAAGATTCTTTTCGACAATATCCCATTGAATAAGATGTCTGTTTCGATGACGATGAATGGTGCAGTTTTACCGGTTTTGGCTTTCTATATTGTTACCGCTTTGGAACAAGGGGCAAAACTGGAGGAATTGGCTGGTACTATTCAGAACGATATTCTGAAAGAATTCATGGTGCGTAACACCTATATCTATCCACCTGAATTTTCAATGAAGATCATCGCCGATATTTTTGAGTACACCTCGAAATATATGCCAAAATTCAATTCCATTTCAATTTCGGGTTATCACATGCAGGAAGCAGGTGCTACCGCTGATATCGAAATGGCTTATACGCTGGCAGATGGTTTGGATTATATTCGTACAGGTATCAAAGCAGGATTAAGCATCGATGCATTTGCACCACGTTTGTCTTTCTTCTGGGCAGTTGGAATGAACCACTTTATGGAGATTGCCAAAATGCGTGCTGCACGTATGATTTGGGCTAAAATGGTGAAACAATTTAATCCAAAGAGCGCCAAATCAATGGCGCTTCGTACACACTCGCAGACTTCAGGTTGGTCGTTGACAGAACAGGATCCTTACAACAACGTCGGACGTACCTGTATTGAGGCAATGGCTGCTGTTCTTGGACATACACAATCGCTTCACACCAATGCACTCGATGAAGCAATCGCTCTTCCAACAGAGTTCTCTGCACGTATAGCGCGTAATACACAGCTTTACATCCAGCAGGAGACGGAAGTATGTCGTTCGCTCGATCCATGGGCTGGTTCCTACTATGTCGAGTCTTTGACCAAAGACCTTGTTGAAAAAGCATGGGCATTGATTGAAGAGGTTGAAAAGTTAGGTGGTATGTCAAAAGCAATCGAAACCGGCGTGCCTAAAATGCGCATCGAAGAAGCTGCTGCCCGCACACAGGGTCGTATCGATTCAGGAACACAGGCGATTATCGGTGTGAACAAGTATCGTCTTGAAAAAGAGGATCCGATTGATATTCTGAACATCGATAATTCTGCTGTTCGCCTTTCACAAATCGAAAGATTGAATAAACTTCGCGCTGAGCGTAATGAAGCAGAAGTGCTTGTTGCACTTGATGCAATTACGGAATGTGCCAAAACAGGTGAAGGCAATCTGCTTGAGCTGGCTATTATTGCTGCTCAGAAAAGAGCTTCGCTTGGCGAAATATCAACTGCATGTGAGAAAATTGCAGGACGTTATAAAGCAACCATCAGAACAATATCAGGCGTGTACAGATCAGAAGCTAAGAACGACAAAGATTTCGAACAGGCACTTTTGCTTGTCAATCAGTTTGCAGAAAAAGAGGGACGTCAACCACGTATCATGATCGCGAAAATGGGTCAGGACGGACACGACCGCGGAGCTAAAGTTGTGGCGACAGGTTATGCGGATCTTGGTTTCGATGTGGACATGGGACCATTGTTCCAGACTCCTGCCGAAGCGGCCAAACAGGCTGTCGAAAACGACGTACATGTATTGGGCGTTTCGTCACTTGCTGCCGGACATAAAACACTTATTCCTTCTGTAATGGAAGAGTTGAAGAAATTGGGTCGTGAAGATATCATGGTAATTGCCGGTGGGGTTATTCCTGCCCAGGATTATCAGTTCCTTTATGATGCTGGTGTTGTAGCCATCTTCGGTCCCGGGACCTCCGTTGCATCTGCCGGAAAGAAGATCATGGAGATTTTAGTTGCCGCACAGGAAGACTAATTAAGAATTGTGAATTACGAATTATGAGTAATTAAGCGGCTGGCTTCTGGTAGCTTGCAACTGGTCCGGATCCTTAGGGACTGGCTGTCAGTGACCAATAGTCAGTAGTATATAAATCAATAAAATAAAAGAATGGCTGTTCCGGTTTCGGAATGGCCATTTTTTTCTGAGATATAAATTGCTGCTTTTAACTGGATTTAGGGTGCTGAATTGACTACAGAATATAATATGAAATAAAATTCATTAGATAATCAATAAAGTTAAAAAAATATTTGATAATATTAAATTGGTTCTTATATTTGTCAAAAAATACTTGAATGAATAAAAGACTTCCATTGAGATGTCCAAGTTGTGAAAATCTTTTGCAGGTTAAGCAACTGTTTTGCGATAGTTGCAAAACGGAAGTGACAGGATTATACTCATTACCAATAATTTCTCAATTATCAACTGAAGATCAAAAATTCATTCTTGATTTTGTTAAAGCAAGTGGTAGTTTGAAAATCATGGCTCAGAATTTGAAATTGAGCTATCCGACAGTTCGGAACCTTCTTGATGAAATAATTAATGATATCAATAATCTTGACACTGATGAGAAGCAGTAATCTTTATAATCCATTCATCAAAATTGCTGGTTTTAAATCGTTTATTATTGGATTAATCGGGTTGTTAATAACCACATATTTAGCATTTAAAACAGGAACACATTTTAAAACAGGAACTTATTTTAGAGATCTTTTTATTATTGATTATGCGAAGGACTCTGATTATTGGGTATTTTTAACGGAAAGCCTTTCAAACTGGCTCTTCGTATCAACCTTTTTGTATATATCAGGTTTGATTCTTTCAAAATCTAAAATTAGGATAATTGATATTCTTGGTACTACTTTATTGTCTCTGATTCCATTGATAATTACTCCTTTGATTCGAATGTTGCCTGTATTTCAGAGTTTTATGCATCAATCATGGCAAAGGGATACTATTGAAGGAGTTTATTATATTTCATTGGCTTGGACAATTATTTTACTATTCAATGCCTATAAAATTTCATGTAACCTGAAAAATGAGAGATTAATCACTTCATTCATTATAAGCATCGTATTATCAGAGATTTGCACAAAATTATTCATCAAATTAATAGTATAAAATCAAAAAAAACATGAAATCAATTACACTTATTTTCGGAGCTTGTATTCTTCTTTGTCTAAAATCTTACAGTCAGGATTTCCAAAAATTGGGTGATTCAGAGGTAGATAAAAGTAAGGTGAAAATTGCACAAGATTTTGCCACCAATTTTATGACTAAACTTAAAAGTGGAGCGTCATACAAATTTCAGGATGAGGCAATTGATGCACTTAAAAATCAATTTACGGAGGAAAACCAAAAAATTGTTTATCAACAGGTGAAAAGCCAGTTCGGAGATTTCCAGTTATTAAAATATGCTGAAACATGGATTCAAAGCAACAATAAATCCATTCAAATCATTCGGCTTAAGGGTGACTTTGAGAAAAGTAATAAAAAACTGGAGATACGGGTTGTACTCAATGAATCTGGTAAGATAATGGGTTTCTTTATTATACCATGGTCTGATATGCTAAATTAAAACAATATGGATTTCAAAGCTTCTAAGAGTATGGCTGTTCAAATAATCACAATAGGTGTAATAGTTTTATTTGCATTTCTTGGTTACAATAATGTAATGGGTTTGATTCATGCAAATGGAAATTTAACACCTATACTGATACATTCATGCTCACTTGTTTTTCTTGCAGGAACAATTCTGCTTTGCTTTTTATTGGCTCCTCAAAAATATTCCGTTGATGCTAATTACCTAATAATTCACAGACCTTTATCAGATAAGAGAATTTTGCTTGACTCTATAATTGAAATCCGAAAGGTTGATAAATCGGAACTTAAAGGCATGATTAGGACATTTGGGGTTGCGGGATTGTTTGGCAATTATGGAAAGTTCTATACAAACGATCTTGGAAACATCACAATGTATGGAACACAAAATAAGAATTATATCCTGATTCGTATTCAGAGCAAGAAAATCCTTATTACACCTGATGATTCATGTATTATTGAACAACTAAAAAGCAAAAAACCAACAGACTTATAACTCGCGTTCATAAAACATTGTGTGGAATGTGTCTGACCTTTTATTCTATATTCAAAAATGGCTGTTCCGTTTCCCGGGATGGCCATTTTTTTGGTCCTGATTTGTTTTTTTTTTACCATATTTGGCAAAAACTCAGACTTCCTGATCTTTCGAAATTTATTTATCGTGACAATTTCAAATACACAGCAAACATTATTAAAAGCTGTAGTAATACAGGCAATTATACAGATTCCAACATTAAATGAAAAAGATTAAAGCAATAATTGAAAAGGGAAATGATGGATTATACTCGATTTATTTGCCCGATGTCAAGGGGATGTATGGAACAGGAGAAACGGAGTCCGAAGCCAAAGATGCATTGACTGAAGCCATTGATTCTGCGAGGGAATATGTAGAAGAGACAGGGGAATGGGGTGGTGATTATATTGTATTCAAGTCGGCTTTTGTGTTAGATTACCGCTATGATTTATCCGGATTCTTCAAAACATACAGTTTTTTTGATGTGAGCGCCTTAGCTGGACGACTTGGATTAAATGCTTCTTTGTTAAGGCGTTATAAGAGTGGTATATCCAAAGCCGAAACTAAGCAAAAAGAAAAGATTGAGCAGGGAATTCATAATCTTGCCAACGAGTTGATTTCCGTAAAGTTTTAAAAGTGTTTTTGTTGATTGAAGTGCGAAAATAAACTTCTTATTGGAACTATATTGATCCACAAATTTTGGTTATTCTTCTTCCGATTTGATCTTTTTCTCCAATAAAGGAATCACTTTTTCTGAAGCAATTTTAACCTTTAGTGCCCTTGCCAGATCGTATGCTGTCTTAATTGCTTTTTTGTCTGATTCTTCCAGCCAAATAATATAGGATGACTTTCCTCTAAAGATTGATTTCAGCTTTTTGTCGGAGTTTGCGGCGATTAATGCAATCACCTTATCCGCCTGCTCGCCACGATAAGTCACCTTTTCCCATTTCGATCCACTGAACTCACTGTGGTGGTTATTGACATTGTCAATTGGAACAGAATCTGTTTTAGCGGATAAACCTTCACCTTCGATGCTTAATAAATTGTGATTGATCCATTGACCTCCATAATAATTACTTGTGAGGGTCAGATCGCCCTTTTCGTTCAGATAAACCTGAACAAATGATCGCGACCATGTTTTATCAATCCCCTGACGGTTGTGAATGTAATAGGTATATTTATCAAATTCCCCTTTCTCCGGATTGAATTCCTTAATTAGTGAATCGATCACCAGGTTGGCTTTTGCAAGGTTTTCGCGCTGCAACATCAACCTTGACACATTAACCCTGTTGCTGATTTGAACAGCCGTACGAGCTTCGGAGAGCGCCTTGGGATAGAGTAAAGAGATTGAATCGAGATGCAGTAAGCTATTAGTTGTATCTCCCTTTGCAAGCAGCTCTTCGGCAACTGCGATTTTCTTCACTGCAAGTTGAGGCTGCGATGGTCCGCAGGCAGATACAATTGTCTGAATGATTGCAATAACAACGAATAATCTGAATTTCATCTTTTAAGTGTATGAATTGTTAATTTACAGCTTAATACATTCCAACCTGACCGTTTATTGAGTTTTGACATCTTTTGAACGTAGTTTCTTTTTGTCAGTTCGAAATTCATAATTCAATCAATATTCGACTTGAATTAGAATGCAAATATATAAAAAATCAGGATTTACTTACCCCATTAAATGGCTATTCATTGGCACTCTTTCATAATCAGTGCGTTATAATTCTTTAAAATTATGCACTTTTTTCTATTCTGATCTTGTCATATTGGAAAATAGTTCTTTTCTTTGCAACGCCAAAAAATGGAAGGGCAACAAGCTCAAAATCCAGGTTTGGTACTTCAGGTTTTTCGAAAATACAGCCAAGGCTGGTTCGGTAAAGTTGAATTATTGATGGTCTGTTCATCTAAGGGTTAGGATTCAAGATTTTCATTCTTGCCATAGGGGTTCGAATCCCCTACAGACTACATCAGTGTCATTTTCTCAATTTAAAAAATTGGATAGTGACCTTTTAAAAAAAATATATTACTTTTACGACCCCAATCAATGGGGACGTTTACACGATGGTCTGTTCATCTAAGGGTTAGGATTCAAGATTTTCATTCTTGCCATAGGGGTTCGAATCCCCTACAGACTACGAATTTTTAAGAACAAAGAAATTTTATAGAAAATGGCAAACCATAAATCAGCAATTAAAAGAGCTAAGCAGAGTGAAGTTCGTCGTCTGCACAACAAGTATTTTTCAAAAACAGCCCGTAACGCGGTTCGTTTACTACGTGAAACCACCGATAAGGCAGCTGCTTCTGAGCTTTTTCCTAAAGTAGTTACTATGCTTGACAAATTGGCTAAGCAGAATGTTATTCACGACAATAAGGCATCAAACCTGAAATCAAGTCTGGCTTTACACGTTAACAGCCTGTAGTTTTCAGATCTCAAATAATTTCAGAAGCTCATCCTCCAAAGGGTGGGCTTTTTTTGTTATTCTTCTTTTTTTTCGGTAAATTTGCTTTGGTACCTGACAACAAATACCCCAAACTGAAATGGAAGAATATCGCAAACTGAATATCAAGAATTGGGCGCTTGAAGATCGCCCGCGTGAAAAACTTTTGTACCGGGGAACATCGTCACTATCTGACGCAGAATTGGTTGCGATTTTGATAGGGAGCGGGAATTCTGATGAAACTGCCGTTGAGCTTTCGCGCCGAATCCTCGAAAAGGTGAAGAATAACCTGAATGAACTTGGCAAACTCAATGTCGAGAACCTGAAAAATTTTAAAGGGATTGGCGAGGCAAAAGCAATCTCAATTATTGCCGCCATGGAGTTGGGCCGACGCAGGGACCATTCTTCGGCGTTGGAGATGGAAAAGATTACTGGCAGTAACGATGTTGCACGTTACCTTCGTCCTCTCATCGGCGACCTTCCGCATGAGGAATTTTGGGTTCTGTTTTTAAACAGGCAGAATAAGATAATTGATAAACAACGACTTAGTCAAGGTGGTATGACAGGTACAGTGATTGATGTCCGCCTTGTGATAAAAATGGCACTTGAAAAACTTGCTACATCACTGATTTTTGCCCACAATCACCCTTCCGGCAATTTGGATGCCAGCGACGCCGACCGTAAAATCACCAGACAGCTGAAAGATGCTGCATCAATCATGGATATTCCTTTACTTGATCACCTGATTATTACACAAAGCGGGTTTTTTAGTTTTGCAGACGAGGGTTTGTTGTGATATATTTTTTATTTTTGCGAAAAATTTTTCATGATACACCTATTAGGCGAGAACAACTCCTTATTCAACCAATTCATTGCTGAAATCAGAGACGAAGTGATTCAGAAAGATTCAATTCGATTCAGAAGAAACCTTGAACGTGTTGGTGAGATATTTGCTTACGAAATCAGTAAAACATTAGTTTACAAGACAAGGGAAGTTACAACTCCGCTGGGGGTTGCTAAAATTCCGGTACTTGAGCAACAACCTGTTTTGGCAACAATCCTTCGTGCGGGTCTTCCGCTTCACCATGGTTTGTTAAACTATTTCGATAAAGCCGAAAACTGTTTTATTTCAGCATACCGTAAATACGATCCAAACGGAGAATTTCACATCGAATTTGAGTATATAGCATCGCCGCATCTTGATAATAAGATAGTTATCATGTGTGATCCGATGCTTGCCACTGGTTCGTCGATGGAGATTGCCTACCATGCACTTCTTCAAAAAGGGGAGCCCAAACATATTCATCTTGTCTCGGTAATTGCAAGTAAACAGGGAATTGACTATGTTCTGAATAAACTTCCCAATGACCGGATTACACTTTGGATTGGTGCCGTTGACCCAGAGATGACTCCTAAATCATACATTGTTCCAGGATTAGGTGATGCGGGTGATCTTGCTTACGGTGAAAAAATCGACTCGAAAGAGAACATCTTGCATAATCATTTTTAATCAAGCAATTCGACGTTGAGTTGATCGGAGCAAAGCCGGAGCATTTCTTCGACTTTCAAACCTGATACCGGATGGCATTTATCGGGAGCAATTTCATTTAACGGAATCAATACAAATCTTCGGTCTCCTATTTTGGGATGCGGCAAGGTTAGATCTGGTGTGTTTAATACCAAATCGTTATAAAAAAGCAGGTCTATATCCATCACCCTGGCTTCGTAATGATCCGATTTTTTAACACGTCCCATTAATTTCTCAATCAACTGAGTTTGGTGAAGAATTTCATGCGGATTGAGTGTGGTTTTTACAATTAAAGCCTGGTTCCAGAACAGCTCAGAATCGAATCCCCAGGGTTCGGTAACATAAACAGATGATTGTTTTGTTACCAATCCAATTCTTTCACCAATCAGTTTTCTCGTTTCTTCAAATATTTTTGACTTATCTTCCAGATTACCACCCAAAAGGATAAAAACTTCGTTCATTCTTTCTAAATTTGCACCCATTATAACAACAATAGTACGCATATTTCAAAAACAATAAAATTGTATCTTCATCTCAAATAGAATTCTTTTATGAAAATTTTCTGGAAGGCCTTTCTTGCTTCACTTCTTGCCATTGTCGTTTCCTTGTTTCTTCTGATTTTTATCCTCGTAGGTGTAATCACGGCTGTTACCTCTTTTAATGATCAGGCAGTTACGATTAAGGGTCAATCTTTGCTTTTGCTAAAGCTTGATAGCAAAATTGTTGAGCGTAAATCGAATAACCCGTTCGAGGACTTTGAGCTTCCTGGTATAAAAACATCAACCACAACTGGTTTAAATCAAATACTTAGTTGTATCGAAAAGGCAAAAACCGACGACCGGATTAAGGGTGTTTTCCTTGAGCTATCCGATATTAGTGCTGGTTATGCCACTGTTGAAGAGATCAGGAATGCTTTGATTGATTTTAAAACTTCCGGAAAGTTTATCTATACCTATTCCGATATGATTTCTCAAAAAGCTTATTACCTGGCTACCGTATCTGATAGTTTGATAATGAATCCAATGGGAATGTTCGATTTTCGTGGATTAAATGCAGAACACACTTTCTTCAAAAAAGCGCTCGATAAATTCGGAATCGAAATGCAGGTGGTACGTGGAAAAAACAACAAGTTCAAATCAGCTGTTGAGCCTTATATGTATGATAAAATGAGCGATGCAAGTCGTGAGCAAACCAGCGTTTACCTGAACAGTATTTGGAGCCATGTACTGAAAGGAATTTCTGAACGAAGAGCAATACCCGTTGATAGCCTGAATAAATATGCCAATGAAGTAATGACATTTCAAAAAGCTGAAAAAGCGCTGGAATATAAATTCTTTGATAATCTAAAATATAAGGATCAGGTATTGACTGACTTCCGGAAGCTGACCAATCTTGGTGAGAATGATGAAATTCCGGTTATAACGGTAAATGAGTATGATAAAGTTCCCAAAGCAATTGATGCAGCCGGATTGCCAAAAGACCGGATCGCAGTTGTCTATGCTGAAGGAGAGATTGATGGTGGAACTGATGGTCCATACCAGATTGATTCGAAGGAAGTTTCAAAAGGAATACGCGAGGCTCGTACAGATACGTCTGTTAAGGCAATCGTATTGAGAGTGAATTCACCGGGTGGTTCTGCTTATGGTTCCGAAGTTATCTGGCGTGAAGTGATTCTCGCTCAAAAAGTTAAGCCGGTTATCGTGTCGATGGGCGATTATGCAGCATCTGGCGGGTATTACATTGCCTGCGGTGCCGATGCAATTTTAGCAAATCCGACCACCATCACGGGATCAATTGGAGTATTTGGTACAATTCCAAACATAAGTGGACTACTGTCGGATAAAATCGGGATTACGTTTGACAATGTTTCAACCAACGAGCACTCCGACATGCCTTCAATTACCCGTAAAATGACCCCATTTGAGTTCAACCTCATGCAAAGCTATGTTGAGTCAACTTACGGGACTTTCATTGCTCATGTGGCTGATGGACGCAAAAAATCAAACACCTATATCGATTCACTCGCTCAAGGGCGTGTCTGGAGTGGCGAAAATGGGAAACTGAATGGATTGGTTGACGAATTTGGTGGTCTGAACGATGCTGTAAAACTGGCTGCCTCCAAAGCAGGAATCAAGCATTACAGGATTAAAGAGTTGCCAAAACAAAAAGATACATTCGAAGAACTCATGAAGAGCTTTTCCACGAAGGTTCAAACCAGTGTTCTGCAGTCAAAACTGGGAGAATCGTATCACTTGTGGGAGAATTTTTCGCGCGAAGCACATGCAAACGGGATATATGCAAGGATGCCTTATAATCTCGAAATTAATTAGATGCAAGTATTCTCTTGGTAGTTGAGGATTCCGTATCCTTAAATTTTTTTTAATCAATGGTTATTGTAACTTACCACCGCAATAAGAATGTGATTAATATATAAAATTACATGGTGAAGTATCTATTTTTGAAATTATTATCCTTTTTTTACGGAATGGCAGTTAGCTTAAGAAATGAGTTGTTCAATCTTAAGATATTGTCCTCACGGGAATTTGACATTCCGGTAATTTCCATTGGAAACATCACTGTAGGTGGAACCGGAAAAACTCCGCACACCGAATACATTGCCGGATTATTGAAGTCAAAATTTAAGGTAGCTACTCTTAGTCGCGGTTACAAACGAAAGACAAGGGGATTTTATATCGTAGAGGAAACATCGAAAGTTACCCAGGTAGGCGACGAGCCATTGCAAATGAAATTGAAATTTAACCAATTAACAGTAGCTGTTGATGCAAATCGTGTACGAGGTATTGAGAAATTAATGGCATTGCCACTTAAACCTGAGGTTATTTTGCTCGATGACGCGTTTCAACACCGATATGTTACCCCCGGAGTTAATATCCTTTTGACCGATTATAATCATTTGATTACCAAAGATTCTCTTTTGCCACATGGGCGCCTTCGCGAATCTGCTTCAAATAAAAGCAGGGCATCTATTATCATCGTCACAAAATGCCCACCTGAATTAAAACCAATCGACGAACGAATAATTACGAAAGAGCTGGACATAAGGCCATATCAGAACCTTTTTTTCTCGAAGATTGATTACGGAAAATTAATTCCCGTTTTTCCCAATGATGTTACCTTAAAATCTGTTGAACTCATCGAAGGGTTGACTGTATTAATGGTCACCGGAATAGCAAACCCATCAACCTTAAAGGATTATTTGATGCGTGGATCACACGATATTCATGAGCTGAATTTCCCCGATCATCATCAATATTCAAAGAAAGACCTTGACAAGGTTGCAACTAAATTCGAAGCACTTCCATCTGGAAGAAAAATCATTGTAACCACCGAAAAGGATATGGTGAGGTTTCGTGATTTTGGTACAGTCTCGGAGATTATTCACAAAAATATGTACTATATCCCATTGAAAATTAGTTTTTTGAATAATGCTGGGAAAGAATTTGATCAAAAAATTTTAAAATATGTTAGCGAAAATAAAAGCAACTTCAACCTTTATTCAAAAGGAAACAGGATTTAAAGCCGATGCCGGTATTATTCTGGGTACCGGATTGGGCGGCCTTGTTAATGAAATTGAAATTGTTCAGACTTTAAAATATTCCGATATTCCCAATTTCCCGGTTTCTACGGTTGATGGTCATAAAGGGCAGTTAATTTTCGGGAAGTTAGGCGGAAAGAATATCATGGCGATGCAGGGTCGTTTCCACTACTACGAAGGATACGATATGAAAGAAGTTACCTTTCCTGTAAGGGTAATGAATGATTTAGGAATCAAGATGTTATTTGTATCGAATGCCAGCGGTGGTCTCAATCCCGGATTCAAGGTCGGCGATGTAATGATGATCACTGATCACATCAACATGTTTGGCAATAATCCGCTCATGGGGCCAAATATTAGTGAGTTGGGTACCCGTTTTCCCGATATGAGCCAGGCATATGATCTTCACCTTCGTAACCTTGCCCGCAAAATTGCGCTTAAAAATCATATCGATCTTAAAGAAGGCGTTTATGTTGGCGTTCCAGGTCCGACTTTCGAAACTCCGGCAGAATATAAAATGTTTCGGGTACTTGGTGGCGATGCCATTGGTATGTCAACAGTTCCCGAAGTGATTGTAGCGCGTCACATGGGTATGAACGTGTTTGGAATCTCCATTATTACCGATAGCGGTGTTCCGGGCGAAATTGTCGAAATCTCGCACGAAGAGGTGCAGGAGGTGGCCATGAAAGCGGAACCCAAAATGAGTTTGATTATCAGAGAGCTAATAGCATCCATCTAATCATTTTTGATTTCGGGATACAAGTTTCTTATTATATACATTTTTATTAATTTCATATGAGGGATTCTCCTGGATCTCCTCTGTATCAGAATAGTTTATTTTAAAGTTATGATTGCTCGTAAAGTTGCAGTGCTCAGTTTGGCATTGTTGGTTAGTGTCGTTCTTTTTAATAGTTGCAAGGTTTTTAAACCTGGAATGCCAGTCGAAAGTTACAAGTCAATACCTCGTAAACCTCAGACGTCAATTATCAATCTGTATGCCGATCTGGAAGTTTCCCAATTGGAATCGCGTATTAATGGTCAGTTAGACAGTGTCCTGTACCAGGATACGAGTTTCGTTGATAACAATGGTGATAACCTGAAATTCAAGGCGTGGAAAGACGGTGATGTCAAGCTTAGTTACGAATTGAAGGAATTAAGCTGGGAATTGCCATTACGCGTCTCCATTCAAAAAGGGATGACGCTTTTCGGATACAATGTTCCGTTGGTCGATTCGTGGCAATATACTGGGCAACTCAAAATCCGTTACAAAACTCAATTAGCAATTAATCGCGACTGGACTATTAAAACGGTCACAAAATCTGATGGTTATGTGTGGACCAAAAAACCTTCTGTAAAGATTGGCGGTATTGAATTTCCGGTTACTTTGATTGCGAACTTGTTTCTGCCTGCGAATCTTCAGGCATTTTCTCAGCAAATAGATGATGTCGTTGCTAAAGGTTTCGATTTTAGAGGTGCAGCCGAAGAGGGGTGGAGGATGTTATTCAACCCTGTTAAAATTCCAGGTTACAATGATGCATGGATATCGATTACGCCCTATTCTGTGGCCCTTGTTCCTGTTGAAGGTTCAGCAGGTCATATCAGGTTGGGTGCAGCTATTACGTCGGATGTAGAGTGCTTGCTCGACAATGTTCCGCCAGCGGGGAAGGTCACAGCCTTGCCATATATCCAACAATTGAAATTACCCAGCGACACTTTTAAAATTAACTTGCTGACCGATATTCCATATTCAACGATCAACCGTATGATTACGGCAGAGATGGGTGATTCGACTTTTGTTTTTGGGAAACGAAGGATTAAGTTCGAAACCTTCAGGGTTTACGGAACAAATGCCCGAATGGCAGTTGAAACGACTGTTTCTGGTAGTATTAAAGGAACGCTTTATCTTACCGGAATTCCCTATTTCAATCCCGAAGATACTACACTTCGGATTAAAGATCTGAAATTTGATATCAAAACACGTAATCTGATG
>Ga0302296_1001299_pt1 | contig 18243 bp, 13 predicted proteins | sample III_Fen_N3_1_FD_194546 | JGI IMG/M metagenome (GOLD analysis project Ga0302296, IMG submission 194546) | Peat permafrost microbial communities from Stordalen Mire near Abisko, Sweden - III_Fen_N3_1 | ecosystem: Environmental > Terrestrial > Soil > Wetlands > Permafrost | place: Sweden: Abisko...
GCTTTTAGCTTCTCCTAACAGTTGCCATGCATATAATCGCAAATAACCCTTGTCGCCGGCATAAAAGCTCCACAGCGGGTTGCTATTCGCCTGCCATTGCCATTGCAGCCCTAATGATTGACCATTAAATTCATCACTCTCGGCAGGAGTTGATATCGGATAGGTTTTACCCACATTCGGTTTCTTATAGGTTGAAACTGGTGTTCCGCAACCTGTACCTTTAGGATCTTCACCTATAACCGGCCAGTCATTCACCCATTTCATAGGTTGTAACAGTACGGCACGTCCATATGCATATAAATCCTGAAAATGTAAAAACCAGTCCTGTTTTCCATCGGGTGTATTAACCCATGCTCCCTGATGAGGTCCGTTGATATCCGAAGTTCCCTGTGCCATCACACGTTTTTCTTCATAGGGTCCGTATATGTTTTTTGATCGTAATGCTAACTGCCATCCGGGTTTAACCCCACCTGCAGGACAAAGAATAAAGTAATAGCCGTTTCGTTTATAGAATTTAGGACCTTCCGTAGTTGGATTGTTAGGATGTCCATCAAACACAAGCCTGCTTTCAGTAATGGCCTTAGTACCATCCGTAGTCATCTCAAAAACACCCAGTACACTTTTCATCCCTGCACGGCTTCCTGCAAAGCCATGAACTATATATGCTTTACCATCTTCATCCCATATAGGGCATGAATCAATCAGGCCTTTTCCTGCTTTAACCAACGTCAGAGGAGACCATATTCCTGCAGGATCTGACGTTTTGGTCATATAAATTCCTGCATCAGGATCCCCAAAGTAAATATAAAATTCTTTGTTATGGTAGCGTATGCTTGGTGCCCAAACCCCATTGCCATGTTGCATGGTACTGAATCTTTCTTCCGGTTCCATTTTCTGAATGGCGTACCCAATAATCGTCCAGTTCACCAGGTCATTTGAATGAAGAATTGGCAATCCAGGAGTACAGGCAAACGACGAAGCAACCATATAATAGTCATTTCCAACGCGACATACATCCGGATCGGAATAATCGGCATACAGTACAGGGTTCTTATAATTACCATTCCCTAAATCGGGCACCCATACTTTTGAAACATTTTGGGCGGCTACAGAAATGGAACAAACCAATAAAAGAGAAACAATAATTAGATTGTGTTTTTTCATGGATAAATAAATTCTTGAAAATCTTTAATATTTTAAAATGACAGATTTTGTCAATATGTTTTTTTCTTTAAGCTCTTTAGCTGCCAGAATTGCAAACTGATAAGCACCTTCTGCTTTCAAATGAGTGTCATCGGTGTTGATATACAATTCTTTTTTGGATTTGTCAGGTCCATAAGCTTCCACCAGTTTTTTGGTTGATGCGGTCATGTCTATCAATGGAACACTAAGTTGGCTGGCGACATTTTTCATTGAAGCCACATAATTCAATGTAGTGTCTTTATCATTTTCAACCAGATTATGTTGTGCTTTCTGCGTCAGCTTATCGTTTTTAAAATAACGTCGTACCACTGGTGTAAATAGCACTGGAATAGCACCACGCTCCCTGGCTTCATATACATAGAGTTTAAGGTATTTCTGGTACAGGCTCCATGGATTGGTTCCTCGTCCGGTTGAATCATTTTCATCTGTATCCAGGCCGTTTTGTTTTTCATCATTATGCCCAAACTGGATAAATACATAATCCCCCGGCTTCAGTTCATTCCGAAGCTTCACCCAGACTTCTTTATAAAAGGATTTTGAACTCCTGCCGTTCCTTGCAGCATTTTTCAAGGTTACATCTCCTGATAATAACTGTGGAAATAGCTGGCACCATCCCCGTTGTTCTTTATCACCACTATACTTCACCGTATCATAATCGGCCATAGTGGAATCACCAATGGTAAAGATTCTTGTTTTTGCCTGTATCAAACTGAATGATAGCAAAAAAATATTATATATTTTATTCTCACGCTCTTAATTATGAATTACGAATTACTTTGTCGGATTCCATCCGTCGTACCCTTTGAAAACCTTCTCGACTGTGTATTCTGCTGCTTCTTTAGCAGTCAGCACTTTCGACCATGTACGCCCTGAAGTTACCGCTCCTTCACCCGTGTTGTTGTACTCCATATACCGGGTGGTTTTTTCGTTCTCCACTTTTTTCCAGTTATCCCAGCCTATAGGCCTGATCCCTTTGGGTAGCTGGCAATTCATATACAAAGTCATGGCATTCGCTCGCCAGGGTCGGCCAAGGTATTCGCTGGTAACACTATCGGCAAGAATCACCTTACATTTATTAAATATATATCCGTATTTTATATTTTCAGGGGTACTGGCTGCGGTGATGTACGAATTGCGTTTGCATAAGATAGTGCATTGCTCAAACCAGGCAGTTGATGGACCGAAGATAAAATCGGTGGTGCCTTCAATGTAGCAGTTTTCGAAATACTGCCGGGCATTTTGTTTCCCTGTATAAATCGTATCCTGATTTCCCAGGAACCTGCAATTCACAAACACCACTCTGTCGCCTTCCACATGAAGTGCAACAGCCTGACCCAATTGTGGGGCAGAATTTTCAACTGTAAGATTCTCCAACCGGATATCGGTACCACAAATTTTCAACGTGTAAGTTCTAAAAGTCCCCATCTTCTTGATATTTGCATGATCGTCGTAGTTGATAATGGTTTTATCACGATCCTCACCTATCAAACGAACGTTGCATACATGAGTCGGAATTTCAAGTTTTTCCTTGTAAACTCCTTTTTTGATAAAGATGGTCACTGTTCCTGCCGGATTAAATGCCCTGACTGAATCAATTGCCTGTTGGATATTCCTGAAATTACCTGTACCGTTTCTGTCGACTACAATGTAGTTTTGTTGCTGGGAGTATGCTCCTAAACTCACTAAAATAAATAAAAATAAAGCTAGTTTTTTCATGTGTATTTAATAATACTATTTCAAGAAATATAGGAGTGGAATAATAATTCAACTATTTTTTCAACAGCACACTCACCATGATAAATGGAGCCACTGCTTTCGGGTCATTATCCCTTTTTGGTTCCGAAATATAATACTCATAACTTCCGTCCCGGTACCGTGGCACCCCGCCCAATCCGGCAACCGAACAGGCATCTGTCAGTGAAATGGTACCATCATTATTTTCACGTATAAATTGTTTCACAAACCGTGCATAGGCCTTTTCCCCTTTTTCACCGTATGAAGCTGGCAAATATCCTTTCTGAGCGGCTTTAACCCAACTGTATATAAACATGGCCGATCCCGATGATTCTACATAATTCCCTTTTTCCCCTACTTTATCGGTTACCTGAAACCACAGGCCGGTAGAAGGGTCACGGAATTTTTCAAGTGAAATACTTAAATTCTTCAGTATATTAAGAATCTCCGGACGTTGTGGATGATCTTTAGGCAAATAGTCAAGCACATCCACTATACCCATCATGTACCAACCCATACTTCGTGACCAGAAATTAGGTGAAGTACCTGTCTTTGGATTTGACCAGCGTTGCTTGTGGCTTTCATCCCAGCCGTGGTAATAGAGCCCTGTCTTTGGATCATAAGTGTGTTTTGCAATCGTCACAATCTGATGGGCTGCTTCATCGAACAATTCTTTTTCTCCAAAACGATAGGCGTATTCTGCCAGAAACGGAGACGCCATATATAATCCATCGAGCCACATTTGATTCGGATAAATCTTCTTATGCCAGAATCCTCCATCGCTGGTACGTGGCTGGTTCTTCATTTGGTCACGCAGCAAATATATCGCTCTTTTTAATTTTTCTTCCTTCGTTTTCGCATACAAATCGAATAATATCTTTCCCGAATTCAGTTTGTCCAGACTGTAATCTTCGGGTTTATACCCTGTGATACTGCCATCGTCATGGATAATCGTGTCGGCGTAACTTTTTACGTAATTAAAATACCGTGGATTAGCTGTCTTTTCCCATACCTGATATATTGCCTGAAGTTCCAGTCCATTGCAATAATCCCATTTGAGTTTTTTGGAAAAGTCCACCATCCAGCTTTCGGGAAACCGCTTCATCTCCGAGTCTGCCATCCATACTGAATATGGTTTAACCGCTGATGCTAACGTGGGTAGTATTAAAACCAGTGCCAGGAGAATTGTTTTAAATTTTGTATTTTTCATTGATTCTTGTTTTAGGATACAAATATACAAATTGATTGACAAAGTTTTACTTCACAAACTTAATTTCCTTTGAATCGATTTTCCCTGAGCATAGAACAAGGTTCTTATTTTCAGAAGTTATAGGCAATATGATATTTTTTGTTTTTACCCCATTGATATCAAATGGCTTTTGTAAACCTTCGGGGTATTTTAAATCTTTTGCCGAAAAGTTCTTCACATTTTTCAATATAAAAGCAGCACCCTGTGTGGGGATGACAGTTACATTGTTGAATTTTACCCCATCCGATTCAACCAGCTCGGCGCCAAACTTAGAAGTAATGACGGCGTTCTCAAGGTTGATATTCGAAATATTCATTTCGGGTAACCCATTGAAGAACATTGCCCTGCGGGCGTTCCGTGATACAAGATTTTTGACGTAGATATTCCTGAAGCATGGAGTCTCTTCGGTTACCGAAAATTCCTTCGATTCCTTTGACTCTATAGTTTTATCGGCAAGTGATTCGGATGACGATTTTCCACCATAGTACAGGTCAAATAAGAATGAATCGGTAGCAATATTCAACATGTAGATGTTGTTGATATAAATGTTTTCAACAACACCCCCTCTACCACGATTGCTTTTAAAACGTAGTCCGACGTCTGTTCCCAAAAACTCACAGTTCGATACTGAGATATTCCGTACGTTACCTGACATTTCACTTCCTACCACAAAACCTCCATGACCCTGAAATACCTTGCAGTTATCCACAATCACATTTTCGGTGGAACGCGCCCGTTTACGACCTTCTTCATCCTTGCCCGATTTTATACAAATCCCATCGTCGCCAACATCAAATGTGCTATTGACAACCAAAACATTCTTGCACGATTCGACATCCAGTCCATCCCCATTTTGCGCATATTCTGGATTACGGGCAAAAATACGATCGATGATTACGTTTTCGCACATTAACGGATGAATGTTCCAGCTAGGTGAATTTTCAAACAATACACCCTGCAGCAATACGTTTTTGCATTCCACAAAACTAATCATCACAGGTCGAAGAAAATCTTTAATATCATTCCATTCTTTTTCAGTAAGCTTTCCGTTAGGAACATTCATATCGCTCATTTCTTGTCCTTTCAATGATTTAGCCGAAGGGAACCAATAATCTTTTGCTCTGAAAACACCTCCCGATTGGGTCATTTCTTTCCATTTCGAATCGGTTACTTTCGATTTCTTTAATGGCCTCCAGGCTTGCCCTGACCCATTAATCGACCCTTCACCGGTGATACCTACATTTACAAGGTTTTTTCCGCTCACCGGCGATTGGCAACGACGGGTGCTCAAGCCTTCAAAAATAACATCAACCAGGGGATACAAATCCAAATCAGGTGAAAACAAGATCACTGAACCTTTCTCAAGGTGCAGGTTTATATTCGATTTCAATTCAATAGGCCCGGTAAACCATATCCCCGGAGGAACAACCAGTTTGCCTCCTCCTTTTTCGGAAAGTGCCTGTATTGCTTTTTTAAATGCATCTGTATTTAATGCAATTCCGTTTCCTACTCCGCCATATTCCGTTAGCGAAACCTCAGTGGATGGAAACTCAGGAACAGGCACTTTGCTCATAGTAAAACTCAGATCCTGATACAGGTAATCGTAGGTAGTATTACCCGAAAATAAAGAATTTGAACTCAAGAATAATAAACAACAACTAATAACAATCTTTTTTAAACCCCTCATTTTGTATTTTAAATTATATATTTAGCAAGCCTTGTTAACTTCGATATTTAAATTTGGTTTTGAAATGTTTTATTCGGATTATCCAATATAAATTCATTAGTATATTGAATTTAAATCATTTAAGCTTTACAGTAAGTACATTTGTCTATAATCTGTTCATGCCACAGTTTCCTCTAATATGCCGGTTCCAAACGTCATTTCTGCAAAGTCTGATTTCGATTGCAAATTTGGTGTATTTTTATTTTAAGAACGTAGAAAAATTGATTTTTTATGAGGATATTTTGATAAAAGGCTTTTGCCCATGACTGTTTTACAAAAAAACTATTCCGGTTTAATCGCACTGAATCAGTATTGTAACTTTTTGCAGGTATTATTCCTTTAATTTGATGTAAATAACTCATGGATTCCAATACTGGTATCTTCACCTGCTGATGTATCTTTTGTGGCATTGAAGCCGATCCTTAACCTGATTGCAAACAGCTCCCGATTTTGTTTCATTTTTTGCAATTCACCCCGCGGAAGTAGTTTTTGAATTTCGGCATAACTCATTTACTGATCAAAGACAATTCAATGAGGGTATAAAGGGGGTTGGTTGAGGGTTTAATGAGGTTTATCCCTCCCAACCCTCAACCAACCCTCAATGAACCCTCAATGAACCCCCTCTCAACCCCGAACAAATAGAGTCTGAATTTTGTAGATGTGATTTCGAAAAAGGGTTATAAATGCATGTCATTTTCTTTCCAACCGGAAAATTCACGAAAGATTTCCAGCTGTTGAATATGCCGGCAGGAATGAGTAGTTTTGAGGCTCGAAAAATGACGAATGAATAATTTTAAATGTGACGTTTAATTGTTCCAATTCCGGCTAAAATTTAAATGCGTTTTTTCTTAGTGCTTTTATGTTTGACTTTAATAATGAGGAAATGCTCTTGCTCCCTGATGTCATAGATGATAAAAATGCAATTTGCATGAAATTTAAACTGAAAAAGAATGCAAGGAGTCGTTTCGTATTCTTTTTGGGAATATCGGCAGTATCATTGTGAAATTTATTATCTTTGTTGAAGCATCTATGAAACAGATTAAACCAGATTGATTTTCAATTATTAGTATAAGTGTAGAAAAAATTATCCCATACATATTCTAAAAATTTTATCCCTGATTTGTAATTTTATTAAATTGCAAAGAAATTGAATCTTCTTAAAAATGAAAAAATCACTCATCTTCATCGCTTATTTATCCTTCCAAATCTCTCTTGTTGCCGGTACATATACACAATTTTCACATTATTCAGTAAAAGACGGGCTGTCTGAAATCAATGTGTTGTGCATGATGCAAGACAAAAAAGGACAAATGTGGTTTGGAACATTCGACGGAATGAATAAATTTGACGGGTATGATTTTAAAACGTATAAGGGTAACCCGGGTCAACTTTTCGGGATAGAAAACTACAGGGTTGATAAGATTAAAGAAGATTCGTACGGGTACCTTTGGGTACAAACTTATGATGGCCGTATTTACAGGTTCGATCCCAAAACCGAGGTTTTTATGCCTGTTCCCCAATGTAATGAAGAATTCAAAAATTATAAAATTCATCTTGAAAACATCTACACCTTAAATGATGGATCTGTATGGCTAACCGGTGATGAAGATGGTTGTTTTAAAATACAGGGTTCCAGTATTGATAAGAAAATCATCATAAATCACTATAATAAAGGAAATGAGCTATTGACGTCAAACAAGGTAAATAAAATCTTTTTAGATAAAAAGAAAAACACCTGGGTATTAACCGAAAATGGATTGAACCTGCTTAAGCATAACAGCTCCAAACCCATTCAGTTTTTCAAGGAAAAAGAAGAAGGAAGTCTGTTTTCAATTGTTGAAAATGGAAATAATATATGGATAGGCGGGGAACATGGGAAACTGAGGAATTATAATATCCGGAAAGAAACATTTGATGGCATAATGACCCCCTTTGTTTCGAACATTATAGACATTAAATCTATAAACGCCAATGAGATCTTTATTTTAAGCGATGAAAGCGGATTTGCACTGTACGATATCAACAAAAACATTTTTACAACTTTCAATAATACGAATGTTCCAAACGTCAATAAAGACAAACCCTTTTCATTTGAATATGGTACTGTTATATCCGGTCATAATAGTACGCACATTAAACCGAACGGATTTTATTCCAGCTATATGGACAAGTTGCATAATATCTGGATTGAGAGCGACAACCCCAGTGTGGTTTACTTCGAAACTGCAAAACGAAAGGTAAACAACTTTAATATTCAGGCCGTCAGTTCAAGCCCGTATGCCACCTCACCTAACTTCTTCGTCATTGAAGATAAATACGGGAATACCTGGGTGCATCCACGCAATGGCGGTTTTAGCCTCTACAACAGGATATCAAATCAATTGGAATCATTCTATAATGACCCGAATTCACCGGATAGGAAATTCTCAAATGTCATGCATTCGGCTTTTTCCGATCGCCAGGGAAACCTCTGGCTTTGCCCGTATACTCATGGCATTGAAAAAGTGGTTTTCAGCCAGTCACCCTTCAATTTCTATAAACCCCTGCCTAACGAATCTACATCAGCCAGCAACGAAGTGCGTTCAATTTTCCAGGATAAAGAAAACAGGATATGGGTTGGTACAAAAAACGGCAATATCAGTATTTTTGATGGAAACCATAAATTAATAGGCATTCTGGGCAAAGATGGAAGCATCAATGGGTCAAAACCATTAAAAGCGTCTGTTTACAATATTACAAGCGATAAAACCGGCACTATCTGGTTAGGCTCAAAGGGTGACGGATTATATAAACTGGAACGAAATGAATCCTCTAAATCTCTTAAATTTAATATCACCAACTTTAAATACAACCCTGACGACATTTACAGCATTAGCTCCAACAACGTGTATTCTATTCTGGAGGATCATCTGCATCGCATATGGGTTGCCACCTATGGGGGTGGAATAAATTTGCTTGAAAACCAAAACGGGAAGATCCGGTTTATCAGTTACAGGAATAAACTGAAAAATTATCCGATCAACCGGTGTTTTAGGACAAGATATATTACTGAAGACTCAAAAGGACGGATGTTTTTAGGCACTACCGACGGCCTGATAGTGTTTGAGAATAAAATACGTCCCGATGATATTTCATTTCACACCTATTACCATGACCCCAAGGATTCAAAAACCATCTCAGGGAACGATGTGCATTATGTGCTTCCTGCTAAAAACGGAAAGCTTTATCTGGCCATTTTCGGTGGGGGACTTGATATACTGAATCAGGAATTTGATCTTAGGAAAAAACCTGAATTCAAATCGTATATGGAAACTACAGGGGCACCTTCGAATGTGATTTTTACATTAAAAGAGGACCCGAAAGGTAATATCTGGTTTTCAACACAAACAGCTATAGTCAGGTTCAGTCCTAAAACAGAACAATTCGATTCATATTACCCGTTAAACAATGATGGGTATAGTTTCATTGAAGCAACGGTTTGCTATACCCGCCAGGGAGAGCTGGCATATGGCACGACCGAGGGATTTGTCATGTTTAATCCACTTAAAGCCAACAAAAGCAATTTTGTACCTAAAATAGTCCTGACACAGCTTCAACTATTCAATAAAACCATGGAAGTTGGAGTCGATGGATCTCCCTTGACGAACGTTATTGACGAAACAACCAGGCTGGAATTAAAGCATGAACAGAACATTTTCTCCATAGGTTTTGCAGCACTTGATTATTCCGATCCTCAAAACATTCAGTACGCATACAAGCTTGATGGGTTTGAAAAAGACTGGAATTATGTACATAACCTGCGTATTGCTACCTATACCAATATCCCTAAGGGAGAGTATGTTTTTCGGGTAAAGTCCACCAATTCTGAAGGAGTATGGGTTGCCAACGAACGCAGCATCATTATTGATAAACTGCCTTCATTTTGGGAATCCTATTGGGGAATGCTGTTTTATGTTATCCTTTTTTTAGGGTTGACAGGGTTGACTGCCTATATACTCTTTACTATTTTCCGTCTGAAAACAGATGTAGAAGTGGAACATCGTGTTACCAACCTGAAATTACGATTCTTTACAGACATCTCACATGAATTGCGAACACCTTTAACGCTGATTGCATCTCCCGTAGAAAATATACTTCGGAATGAGACACTGTCTGAATCAGCAAAAGACCAGTTAACCGTGGTGCAACGAAATACAGACCGAATGTTGCGGTTAATTAACCAGATCCTTGATTTCAGAAAGATTCAAAACAATAAAATGACCCTTTTAATTGAAGATATTGATACCGGTAGCTTCGTAAATGAAATTTGCAAGAGTTTTTCTAAACTGGCCGAAGAACGTAAGATCAAGTTTATAGTTTCTGACGAAAGCAATAATGCAACACTTTGGGTTGATAAAGATAAATTTGAGAAAATAGTTTTTAACCTGTTATCAAATGCTTTCAAGTTTACTTCAACAGGAAAGTCCATCGAAGTCAAGGTGGTGGAAGAAAAAGATACCGTCAATATCATTATCAGGGACAGTGGAATTGGAATGAACAAAGACAGGCTGAAATTGCTATATAAGCGTTTTGAAAGCCTTACCAACTCAAGTTCTTCATTCCAGCCGGGAACCGGGATAGGCCTATCGCTTACTAAAGAGTTGGTTGAACTTCATCATGCCAGGATTGAAGTTCAGAGTGAAACAGGGAAAGGGTCTGAATTTAAAGTCCTCTTCCTGAAAGGTCACGCTCATTTCACTGACAATGAGGAATTCCGCATTCAGGATAACGAACCAATGGAAGGGACACCTGTTGAAAATCAGCCTGCCGAAAATGAAGCTATATTGGATTCAAAAGAAGAGAAGGGTAATGAGCAACAAACTATACTGATCGTGGAAGATAATGCTGAGCTCCGGACATTCCTTAAAACCGTATTAAAAAGCAAATATGGAATTCTGGAAGCTGAAAATGGAAAGGAAGCACTCGAAATAGCAAAATCGCATATCCCTGATTTAATTGTTACCGACTTAATGATGCCCGAGATGAACGGACTGGAACTTGCTAAAGCCATAAAGGAGGACATTCATATCAGCCATATCCCGTTAGTATTGCTCACTGCAAAAACCGACATGGAAAGCAAGCTTGAAGCTCTGCAATATGGTGCTGACGATTATATAACCAAGCCCTTCAGCTCTGCCTACCTTGAAGCAAGAATCGATAATCTGCTCAGACTCCGGAAACAACTGCAGGAGCTTTACAGGTCATCACTTACCAGCGGGGTCATTTCACCTTCAAAACCAAATGTAGTGTCGCAGGACGATATTTTTATCCAGCGAATCATGAAATACATAGAGCTAAATATCGATAAATCGGAACTGACCATAGATGACATCGCCCTGCATATCGGTTTCAGCCGTTCTGCCTTCTTCAAGAAATTAAAAAGTCTCACTGGGCTTGCTCCTATCGAATTCCTCAAGGAAGTCCGCATACAGCGTGCAGCCCAACTGATTGAATCGGGTGAATACAACTTTAGTGAAATAACCTTTATGGTGGGCATTAACGACCCCCGCTATTTTAGTCGCTGCTTTAAACAAAAGTTTGGCGTCAGCCCCCGGGAATACAAGGATAAATGCAGCGAACAACATGCCTGATATTTTATAAAATTTGTTGAAAGACAAATCAATGGCACTAAGAGGTTCAATGCGATCAATACCTAATTTCATTCGGTTGGAGAAAATGAGTAACCGAACTACCTCAGTTAACCTAATGATTAGGACGAAAGGAAAGCAAGGTGCAACAATAAGAGGGAATGGCAATGATCCATTCTCTGTTTGTTAAATTGCAGTTTGTGAGTGGTAGCTACTTACAGGTTAGCCGCCATCCATTTGCGGAGTACCTCAGGTTTCATGTCACGTCGGGCAGCATAATCGGTAAACTGGTTCTCATCAATCTTGCCGATCATAAAGTATTTCGACTGCGGATGGGCAAAATAGATCCCGCACACGGAGGCGTTGGGAAACATGGCTCCGTTTTCGGTCAGTGTAATGCCGATATCGTTGAATTTCAGCAAGGGGTCTAGTGCGAAGATGATGGACTGGTCGGGTAGGGAAGGATACCCCACGGCAGGACGGATACCCTTGTATTGTGTTTTGAGCATTTCCTTTATAGACAGGTTTTCGTCGGCAGCATAGCCCCAGTATTTCTGCCTCACCTGAGTGTGGAGCCATTCGGCAGCTGCTTCCGCCAGGCGGTCGGAGAGGGTCTTGACCAGGATGGAATCATACATGTTATCATCCTTTTCGAATATCGCTGCAAAATCCTCCACGCCCTGGATGGTAGTGGCAAATACCCCGACATAATCGTTTTCAGGAGCCAGGAAGTCGGCCAGTGAATAACAGAACCCATCGGTGGAAGGATGCTGTTGGCGAAGGGTGGGGATCACCACCGTGTTGTCTTTATCCAGAATATAAATATCATCATTCTTGGCATAGCCCGGAAAAATGCCAAAGCTGGCTTTAATATGCAGAATTTTTTCATCCTTGAAACGGCGAAGCATTGCCTGCGCATCCTTGTAGAGTTTCAACGCTTCTTCAGCTTTGGGCCTGTCAGCCTGGGGAAACTGCTGTAGCCAGGATACTTTGCAGGACTCACAATCGTGTACCGTCTCAATGCCTTCATACTTGCCGGACATGCGCCAGGCCATAAAGAAAAAGGTCCAGTCGATATAAGTGACGATTTCGCTTAAGTCAATATCTGTAAGTTGGATAATGCCGAGGGTGGCGGGTTTTGAAGGAATATAGCTCATAAAGAAGTTTGAATGGTTTGATGTTTGAAAGGTTTGAAGTTATCAGTTTTGCTTTTTAGGCAGAAACTTAACTATTAGAACACAAAAATAGATGAAAAAGTTGTAAGTTTGCGGTTTAAGAATTCATTCATTAAAAACAGCAACATGAAAAAATTAGTTCTTGCCCTTTGTATCATGGTGGTTACGTTGGTTTCAGCTCAAACTACTAAAGATTTAGAAGCATCGAATACCCCGATGGAATTGACCACCTTTGACACCATCAGGCTGTTGGCACCCGATACCCTGGGTGGCAAACCTCTTATGCAGGCCATTTCACGCAGAAAGAGCGACCGCCAGTTTGAATTACGCAACCTGTCATTGAAGCATCTTTCGGAGGTGTTGTGGGTGGCCTACGGTATCAACCGGGCTAACGGAAAACGTACAGTACCTTCCTCCATGGGCAGGTATCCGTTGCAAACCTATGCCGTACTGGCCAATGGAATTTATTTTTATAATTGCAAGAAACATCAGCTGGAGCCGGTTGTAAAAGGAGATTTCCGCAACCTTGCAGGCAAACAGTCATTTGTAGATACTGCTCCGCTTAATCTGCTATTCATTGCCAAAGGGAAAACTGCTGCCGATAACTTTATCCAAGCTGTTGAAGACTCCGGATATGGCTGTCAAAATGTGTACCTGTATTGTGCTTCTGAAGGACTGAAATGCGTGGTACGGGCAGGGGCAAAAGAAGCGGAATTATTGAAAACGTTGAATCTGGGCGATAACTATAAGTTTATTATGGCGCAAACAGTGGGATATTGAAGGAAATGACCCCTAAATCCCCTAAGGGAACTCTTCCTTTAAAGAGTGGTATATGACAGTTTGTAAAATTAGAAGATAAAAGTGGCCCCACATCCCCTTTAGGGGCTTGGGGTTATTTCTTTTATTATAGCGTAGGAATACTCATACCTGTTATCTTACGGTACAGGTCGAGGGCATAAATGTCGGTCATGCCGGAGATATAATCCAACACTGCCATTATTTTACCGTATACGGTCGGGCTGTTTGTTTCATACTGTTCGGGGATGCGCATAAGCAGTTGCTGGGAATAGGCCTTCTCGGGATTCAAGACTGCTTTAACAAGATTCTCAAGCAATGTCAGAATAATTTTGTACCCTGCCAATTCAATATCCAACACTTCGGAAGACCGGTATATTTTTGCAAGAGCCATCTTTTCACAGCTTTTATAGGCATCAGCCGACTGTTTTGGGAGCTGCTTGATAAGCGAAAGCGTGAATGTACCGTTCAATATGGCTTCCTCATTTTCAGCAAATACAGCCGAACACTGGTCGATAAGTTGTCCGATTACCGATGAACGTAAATAGGCTATCTGTTCGTTTACATCGGTGACCAGATTCATAGTCTCCTGTCTGCGGGCTTTACGTTCGTCGTCGAAGAAACCCAGGAAAAGGGTCTTCGTTTCGTCGGATGTCAGTATCTTCAGTTTGTGTGCATCTTCGATATCCATGATCTGGTAGCAAATATCATCAGCTGCTTCGACCAGGTAAACCAGAGGGTGACGGGCATAATGATCTGGATTACCTGGTAAATGCGGGATTCCCAACTCTGTTGCAATCTTATTAAAATCAGCTTTCTCCGAATCAAAAAAACCAAACTTTTGTTTTTTAGGGTCAGAATAAATAGATGCGTATGGGTATTTTACGATGGATGCCAGTGTACTGTATGTCAAAACGAATCCACCCGGTCGGCGACCATTGAACTGATGGGTCAACAGGCGAAAGGCATTAGCGTTTCCTTCGAAACAGGTGCAGTCTTTCCATTCCTCGGCACTCATCTCATTTTTCAGGTTTTGCACATTCCCTTCCGAAAAGAAGGTGGCTATGGCTCTTTCGCCTGAATGTCCGAAAGGAGGGTTTCCCAGATCGTGTGCCAGACAGGCTGCTGAAACAATGGAGCCTATTTCATCTAAGAACGGGGATACGACTTCGTCCTTTTTATGAATCCGATGAGCCACATTCACACCCAATGATCGTCCCACGCAAGCTACCTCCAGGCTATGAGTCAGTCGATTGTGAACAAACACACTTCCAGGAAGCGGAAAAACCTGCGTTTTGTTCTGTAACCTGCGGAAAGGAGCAGAGAAGATCAACCGGTCGTAATCACGTTGAAATTCACTACGGTCATCGGGCTTTTTAGCATGATATTCTTCCTGGCCGAAGCGCTTGGTAGATAGAAGTTTATTCCAGTTCATTCTTAAATGGATATTGTTTTCAATGAAATTCACTTTGTTGATATGATTTCATGATATGAATTTTATTGATATGATCTTTGATGATATTATTTCATGATATGAATTTCAATGATATTCTCTGTGATGATATTTTTCTTAGATAGGTAATGGCTCAAAGTCTATATTTATTTCATATTGCAAAGCATAATATCCTGAAATAATATCGCCGGAGGCTCATATCTTTTTTTTAATATCACAAAGTATTTTATCCGGGCATATGATATTGTTTCAATTCAGCCCGTAGTTCATCGCTTTTATCATTGGTGACCTTATCCATTAGCCGCCAGAAGTTAGGTCCGTGATTCATTTCTTTCGTATGGCAGAGTTCATGTAAGATCACATAGTCGATCAAATGGGAGGGTAATAGCATTAGGTAAAGCGACAAATTAAGACTTTTCTCGCGGGAGCAACTGCCCCATCGTGTTTTGCTTGATTGAATTTTTACACTGGTAAAGTAGAACCGGAATTTATCGGACAGCTGCTTGGTGCGATCGGGTAAAAGACGTTTTGCCTCTTTCCGCATAAAGTAGCTGATCCCGTTCCAGAAATATTCCTGGGTCTGAACATCTGAACAATCTGTTCCATGAGGAAATTCTATGTTTAATGTGTTATTCTTTAAGGCAAAATAGATATTCTTTCGTTCACCTGCTTTGCATTCCACCTTAAACGTAAGGGTTTGGAGTTGGGAATTCTCATTAATCAGGATATTACTCTTTTGAAGTCCTTTCTCTAGTTTTTCCTGCTTTTGAATGAGCTTGGCACGAATGGAATTAATAAACTTCATGGCTTCATCCTGCGATGCCCTGACAGGTAAACTGACCCGTAACCCTGAAGCTAAAATACGAACGCGAATATGTTTTGAACGTTCGCTATGAACGAATTCGATAGTACCTAATTCAGTATCTGTCATCATAAAGGAAATAATAAATGCTGGATTTGACAAAAAAACAATACAAAGGTACATTTTTTTGAATAGGAAATAGGAGTTTATTGTCTGAAACGAATAACTTTGTACAAAATTTTAATAATACGGAAATAGGGGAAATGGAAGGTTCATCCGGTACCTGTTGTTTCCTGAAAAGGATAAAAAATAAGTGAAATGATTCAAGCAAAAAATATTCATAAGAGTTTTGGTGAACTCGAAGTCCTTAAAGGCGTTGATTTAGATGTAAAGAAGGGCGAAATAGTATCAATAGTCGGGCCCAGTGGCGCCGGTAAAACAACCTTACTTCAAATACTGGGAACACTTGATAAGCCTAGCGCAGGTGAGGTACTGGTGGATGGCGTTGATTTTAGCAAATTAGGGGAAAAAGCGTTGGCGGCATTCCGAAATAAGCATATCGGGTTTATCTTTCAGTTTCATCAATTGCTTCCTGAATTTACGGCTTTGGAGAATGTTATGATCCCGGCTTTGATTGCAAGGAAAGACCAGAAGAAAACGGCTGAGAAGGCAAAAGAAATACTGGCTTACCTGAAACTCACTGATCGGATGGAACATAAACCAAATGAACTATCGGGAGGTGAAAAACAGAGGGTGGCAGTTGCACGTGCCTTGATAAATGACCCGTCGTTGATTTTAGCCGATGAACCTTCAGGTAGTCTGGATTCGAAGAACAAGGAGGAACTGCATAAGCTGTTGTTTGACTTGCGGGATAAATTCGGATTGACTATTGTGATCGTTACACACGATAAAGAACTGGCAGCACTGTCGGACAGGGTAATCCAAATGCGGGATGGTCAAATCATAAGTTAAGATTCGGATTTTTTTGTTTGTCTGGTCCTGAAATAGTGTTACATAAAAAACCAATCAGGAGAACCACCCCGACCGCCAATTGTGTTTGACCTACCAACAGCAGACGTCGGAAATTGATACAAAGGGAATACTCCCCTTTTTAGTAGTAATTTATTAATCGGGATCGAACTTGCCATACCTTGTTCCGATAATGTAATGGAAAGCACCTTTATTTTAGAATGGCATAATACTCTGTGGTCTGATTTATAAATGTATTTTAATAATTAAGGCTTTGAAAACTTTATTATTGCTTGTTCTGTTATTTTTTTCATTTACTTGTTTCTCGCAATGTCTGAAAGATACTTCTCGTGTTGTTAATCTTCAATCAGTCAGGCAAGAAAAGTCCGAAAGATGGAAGGTTATCGCATTGTATTCAGGATCTATTATACTCAATGGCATTGGGGATGGATTAAATGGATCTAACCAAAAAACTGTCGGACATTTATTCAATGCTGCCAGTATCGGAGCCCTTTTACTTAGTCCTGCATTATTCAACTATCAGAAAGACAACTGGATTTGGTACATACTTTCTTATACCTGCCTACGTGCTGCACTTTTTGATATAGCTTACAATTTAACCCGAAATTTACCTTTTAATTATATTGGATCAACATCGATAACCGATAAAGCTTATAACTCACTAGGAGTCTCTCCCGTATTTCCAAGAGCAATTTTCTTTGCTGTAGGATTTGCAATTCCACTAACTAAATTGTAGCTAACTAATTGTTTTAGAATATGAATCAAATATCACTAATTTTGTATCTCTTTTCTTTTCCGATCTGTTACAATAAAAAACGGTCAGGAACCATCCCGACCGTCAATTGTATTTAACCAACCAACGGCAACCGTTGGAAAGTGATGCAAAGATAATGTCTAATTTGATAATTTGATATTCTAACTATTCAATCCAATCAATAGACTTTTGTATGCGTGTTTAATTTTGCCTATTTTTGCACCCTACAAGCAGCAAAACAAATCTATTCTTACCAATATTCTTACCAAAGTAAGATGTTGCGGTATCTGTATGACTGACTGTAAGAATAAACTATGTAGTCTTGCCGGGAATCGAACCCGGATCTAGTGTTTAGGAAACACTTGTTCTATCCATTGAACTACAGGACCTTTTTTGGTGGTGCAAAAATACATCTTTTAAAGGACATATACAATGGACTTCGAATAGTAAATGGTAAATAGATAACTGGTAAATAAATTAACATGAGCAAAAATAAATTCTTTGTGGTATGGGAAGGCAAAGAACCCGGCATTTACCGCTCGTGGGAAGAGTGCAAGCGACAAATACACGGTTTTGAAGGAGCGATATACAAAGGTTTTGCCACAGATGCAGAAGCCCGTGAAGCTATGGTATCTCCATGTTGGGATTATATCGGCAAAAATGCAAAGACGAAGAAGCCTACCGAGGAAAAAATCACAAGAGCCGGGTTACCTGATCTCGAGAGCCTATCGGTGG